>Ga0183095_10566_pt2 | contig 25039 bp, 23 predicted proteins | sample BioMet4_FD_130346 | JGI IMG/M metagenome (GOLD analysis project Ga0183095, IMG submission 130346) | Microbial communities from bioreactor (seeded with sewage sludge) at LBNL, California, USA - Biofuel metagenome 4 (v2) (version 3) | ecosystem: Engineered > Bioreactor > Anaerobic > Unclassified ...
GGTGATATCCGATGCGTTCAAAAGATATGTTGGAAGTGGGAACTGCGATCTGCCGCTCCTCACGGAATACGCTAAACTTCTAAAAGTAGAAAAACGGCTCAGCGCATATATGGAGGTGCTCATATGATGCCTGTCCCCAAGCGTCGGAAGAGTTGGCTAGTGATATGGACGAAGGGAAAAGCTGTCCACGCCTTTAGGTTATCTCTCCTGATGTGCCTTTATTATACGCGAACACCTGTTCTTTTTCAAGAGGCAAAGATGCATTTATTTATACGATTTGGTTATTGGAAGGCGGGAAATTATATAAGTTTTAGAGCGGGTATATTTTAGGATACTATTATTGTAAATACCATAATATAGTACATTAATTTATGGATTCAAGTGCTATAATTTATATACGTTTTATCATCTCATTGCCTGAGTCGATTGGTGATACAGTATAATTCTGTTAGCTCTTTTGAACATAGGAAAAGTAAGGAGAATAATAATGCTCACATTATTTTGTAAAATATCAGCGATGAAATATTATAAAGGGGCCTGTGAAAAGGATCAGCCATATAATGGCGGCAAATTTGTACTTGAAAACGGTTACGGTGCAGAGCAATACAATTTCTTATCTGTAGAAGTTGAAGGCGTAGGAGAGCTATGCTTGGGATTTGTTGAGACTAAAACTAATCCTGCGAAAGGCTCGCCTAACGATCTTCATTTTGAAAAAATTAAAGGATGTGAGACTCTCAAGAACGAGGACAGTGTTGACGGCGTACTTGTAGTATGGTGTGCAACGACAGATTTAAACGAAACATCAATCGTTGGATGGTACAGAAATGCAACAATTTTTCGTACGTACCAAGAATGCGAGTTTGATACAGGGGACGTGCAGCTATATAATGTAATAGCTTTAAAGGAAAATTGTGTGCTTCTTCCGCAGGGAGAAAGGCACAGACATATATGGGATGCTCCTGTTGCAAAAGTACGTACATTTGGATTTGGGCAGTCGATGATATGGTATGCATCTGAAGATGCTGCTCAGAAATACATCATAGATATTACGGATCAGATTGAAAATTATAAAGGTGAAAATTGGATTGATAGATGTGCTGAAGATTGATTTCTGACTTACTGGGAAGTGATATTATGAAAATTAATTTGTCGAATGAAAAATTACCGCCAAAATACAAGCGTCACGGACAGGAGTTTTATCTTGACCCAATAAGGAAGCGCCTTGTTGTAATAACTCCGGAAGAAATAGTACGGCAAAAAGTAATTTCATATATTAGACATGTAATCATGCCGCCAGAAGAGATGATATGTGTGGAAGAGGCACTAGCACATTATGAAATCAATTCGAGGCAGCGTGCGGATATAATAATTGATGCATATAATAAGCCTTGTGGCACTATTAATCCTTTGTGCGTAATAGAATGCAAAGCAAATGATATCATGCTTGGTGATAAAGAAAAGGATCAAGTGTTTTCATATGCCAAGAAACTTGATTGCGATTATGTTATGCTTACAAATGGTACCGAGGCATTATACTATGCAAAGGATACTAAGAATAAGATTACTGAGATAAAGCAATTGCCTAAATATAAAGATATGTTAAAAGGTGCATATGTAGTTAGTAAAAAGGAGAAACCTTTGGCAAGAAGCGCATATGGTTCATTAGGCTATAGACTTAGAAAATATAGAGGGAACATCATTGGAAATGATACTCCTCTAGACAAAGCGAAAGCCATGGTTAACCTATATGAGTGTTTATTAGATACAAATCATAAACTTCCTAAGAAAGACTATAAAATGTTTACACTTATTGAAGATTATGGGCTCCGTGAATTGACTTATGGTAATGCATCAGGCGGGCAGTTCCCTGGCATTTATAGATCGTTTCTTGTTTCTTATGAGGGCAACACTAACTTTGTCTCTCTTAATATATCATCGTATTGGACATCGAGTAAACCTGATTCTAGCAGGACGTTCATTAACGTAGCGATTGATAGTGACGATTCTTCACACCATGCGCTACAGTATTCAGTAGATAGCTATATGGAAATCAGCAACAAAGTATGCAGTTTCCCGCATACTGGGAGAATATCTGTCGGGAATATAGGCAGCGGCAAAATAGTGGAACTAAGAACGGATGTACAAAAAAAGTATCCTAAAATCACGAATGGTGAGATATTCATGCTTGGTACTTTGAAAAATGATAGATTATGGTATATAGACGATAAAGAATTAGTTGATTTTATTGAGAATCTAATAACTTATGCACTAATACGGGATGACTACCGCATTAGTGTTAAAAAGAAAAGAAGCCAAAAATAAAAGGATACGGATTATACCACGCAGTATATGAACTTTCCCCACCTGATCGCAACCCAAGTGTCTCTGTTGTTCTGCTTGCATCGTCATCGTTTTTTATATACTTCAATATCTCGGAGTATTACTGCCTATAGCCATCGAAGCATTGAGGATTTAATCAATATTGGCGTGAAAGAAAATGGGATTTTGTATTTAGATAAAAATAAGATCAGCTTATTAGCAATCTTCCAGGGGTACAATTCTCGCGCAATATTACCAATGCTGATTTCACGGATAACATGCATTTTTTTCTGTCAAAAGTCAATATTAATGGAATTGTTGATTTTATCCAAACCACGAATATTGCGTTACCATTTGATCGCAACCCATGTCCCGCGATCATTGTGTTTGCACCTCCACCTGTTTTTCATATACCTCATTATCTCCGGAGACTCGTCTTTTACCGTGAGCAAGGTTATGAACTTTCAAAAAATAGAAAAGACACCAGATTACTGTGACCAGATGCCTCTTCTGAAATAGATATTAGGATATCTATGATCCACCTATATTTTCTTATATTTCGTTCCTGTCGGTATACCGCTCGTCTTGAGCAGTTCCTTGTACTTATTGTATTTTGCCTTTGGGAGCTTGAACGTCATTCCTTTCTTACACTTCTTGAATGCCATCGCTCCAATAGACGTGATTGATGTCGACTTTATCGTAACGGTCTTCAGCTTTGTGCTATTTTTGAACGCATTTTTTGCGATGGTTGTGACCGTATAAATGTTTCCGCCATATGAAACAGTCTTTGGAATTTCCAGGATCTTATAGCTACTCTTGGCAGCGCCGGTAACCTGCACCTTGCCGTTCACCGCTGCCGTCGTACCTGATGCAGCAACAGCCGATTTTGTGATCTTGTATTTTAACGTACCAGTCGTGAATTTGTTGCCAACAGTATTTGTATCAGATGCAGATTTCACGCATTCTGCAGTTATTACTACATCACCTGAAACAACCGAGGCAGGAATCGTAACTGTGCCTGCTGTCTTGTCATAGGTAAAAGCAGTAATAGTTTTCCCGCCAACTGCTACGTCTATCGTTCCCGGCAGTGTGTATCCATCGGCAGGTTTGATCGTGCCCGTAAATCCGTTCACTGCATCAGGTGCTTCCGCAAATGTCAGCGAACCGTTTGTTATATTGCCCGATGCTGCGTAAGCGGTGCTTTCGCCACCACCGGTTCCGCCACCACCGGTTCCGCCTCCACTGGTACCGCCACCGGAACCGCCTGTTCCTCCTGCGCTGCCGCTTGTATATATACTGTGGAAATACTTATATGGCGATGCTGATGTTATATAGTACGTGGTACCGCTGCTAACACTTTCCAGAGTCCCCGAACCGTTGGCAAACTTGCCCATCTGCGCAGTTACACCTGATCCGAGCGTGACTATCCATGCACCGTTACTATTACTGTTTAATATTGGAGCAGTATTTCCGGAAGAAATCACTTCCCCGTTGGTTATCGTTATTGTCTTGTTGTATGCGCAGATACCGGTACTTTGTGATATCGCTGATGAATTTGACGGCTTCAACGCACGAGTGCCTTTCGCAGTGACGGTTCCGCCGCTGATATTTACCGTGGAGTTGGTGTCTATCCCAGTGGAGAAGACAGTACCGCTGCTGCTGTCCGTTTGTGCAACTCCTCCTGTTGCCGCAACTGTGCCTCCGCTGATTGCTACAGCTCCGCTGGAAGCTATGCCGGTGCTGGATGGTGCGTTTTCGTTATCCTTATAACCGGTGCCGCCTGTGGCTGTAAGCGTACCTCCGGTCATGGTAAATGTAGTAGTGGCATATACTCCGTAACTTGTAGATGCCTTGTTGCCTGTGACTGTAATATTTCCGCCATTGACCTTAAATGAATCTGTAAGTATGCCTTCACTGGTTTTGTCGGTCCCGGGTGCAGTGCCTGTCGTCACATTTACAGTTCCGCTGTTGATGGTGAGTTGTCTCTCTTTGTTATTGACGCAATATATTCCGAAACTTGCGCCGCTTGTAGATGTACCTGCGGTAAGATTCAGAGTTCCAGTTCCCGAAATAGTGATATCACCGGCTATTGAATAAATGCCGAAACAGTCGCTAGAGCTGGAAGTAGTTGATGTCACGGTAGTCGTTCCCTGCAGGACTATTTCGATATTTCCACCGTTGATTTCGATCAACGAACGTTGCCCTGAATTTTCTGTAGATATTGAGCCGCCATAAAGATATAATTTCCCGTTGGCTCTATCGAAATATGCGATGTCACCTGTTCTTGCAGATGTGCTGGCTGTTATACTTGAATTAAGATACGGATTTGTTGAATTAAGGTTCGCGTTACCTATAAGTATGCTTTCTGCCGATGCATGCGCTTCCTGCGTCCAGGTGATTGCCGGCGTGAATGCGATGATGATCGTGGCTGCAAGTGCGAACGCGAGTATCCGTTTAGGTAATGCCTTTGTGTGAATCATAAAAATCCTTCCTCGGAAAAGTGATTGGACTATTGCTGAGTTTAGTTTATTCCGAAAGATTTCGCGTTTCCACGGACAAACGGCCATTTATTGGTGATATATTTTAGCCAATCGGATAAAAAAATCATCCATGCTTCAGCAATACAATTATCACCTGATCGCAACCCAGGTCCCGCGATCATTGTGCTTGCATCTCCACCCGTTTTTCATATACCGTATTATCTCCGGAGACTCGTCTTTTACCGATAATAAGGCGCAAATCGTGCCATTTCCGTACGGGATCTTTTCCGTTATAAGAGGGAAGAATGAGTTGTACATTTCCATATAAATCAGCTCGCATTTTACGTCGTGGATAACCACTACGGGTTTCTGTGATTCGTATCTCTCATCGCCAACCACGGCCCCGTAGGCAGATAACAGATCGCCGTGCGTGGCGTCGCAAAGTTCCTCGATTGATTCATGCCCATACTCATATTCTGAAGGCAGCGACCACCCGGAAAGTGAGACCAGGATATCGTCGCTCTGGTATATGGCAGCATCAAATTCATACGCCGGTATGTCTGTATCGATGAACGGCTCACTCGTGCAGCAGATCTCGAGACCGGCTGCAGACAATTCCTTTTCCAGTTCAATATTTGTTTTATTCATATCGATGTCCTTGTATGTCTTTTTGCATTAACAGGTTATACGACTTCCAAAAACTACAGAAGCCGGGGACTATGCCCCAGCAACTGATTGATTTCTATTTACTCGGCACGAGCTTCTCAACAGTAGTTCCGTTCTGCTTGATGATCAGCTTATTGCCGCTTTTTGTCCATTTGTATTTCTGTGTGTCCTTGTTGTATGTCAGCTTCAGTGTGTTCCCTGAAACCTTGTACGTGAATGTCTGCACCTGACGGAATGTGCCGTCCTTCTTGAAGACGATCTTCGTTCCTGTTCCAAGGCTGTATGTTCCTTCGAATGCCTTCGATGCGGAATGCAGTCCCGCTGTTCCGTTCTTGTATGTGCAGGTGATCTTTATGTTTTTGTTCTTCAAGATCTTTGTGTTCTTGTCCTTCTGGTCGTCATTGATCGTATAGGTCAATGCTGCACCAGTATCATAATACGTCATGCTTATCTTGCCGCTCTTGAACTCATACTTGCCGTGCTGCGAGTTGAATCCTTTGCCTTTTGAAGCATAGACGACGTAATTACCCTTCGTACCGTTCTGAAGGTATTTGCCTTTCACGGTGCCAAGACTTCCCTTTGCTGTCGTCTTCTCTATTTTTGCCGTTGAGTCTTTGAATGCGGATTCTTTCGGACCTCCGCATGCTGTCAGCGTGATGCACAGCATTACTGCCATCAAGACTGCCATGATCTTTGCTGCTTTCTTCATGTTGAGCTTTACCTTTCTGTCTTCTATCTGATTCACTTTTTCGATTCTACGCATCCCCTGCTATAACAAGTTATACGTTCCCCATAATAGGGTAAATGCCGGAGATATAGTCCCCGGCACCTACCTTTGCAATATCCATGCTTTATAGTCATTCTTTGAATATTTGCGTTTAATGAAGTTTAACTCTTTGATTCTGGCTCTTTGCCATGCTTTCCAAAGAGTCAGACTTCTTTATTCCCGGTTTAGCCCGGTTCCCGCTCTTAACGGGTGATGTCAATTACTGAGTTGTCTTATACTATTGCATATGTGTAATATGCTGCTGCACCGCCTGCTGCAACGTGATATGTAAATGTAACAGTTTTTACATTTGTATTAGTTACAGTATCAGTAACAGTAACTGTGATTGCAGCATGTCCTGCAGCAATATCCTTGTCTGTCAAAGTATAGCTTCCGTTAGTAGCTGTACCTTCCTGGCCACTCCATGAATATGTAGCAGTGTATCCTGTAGGTACCGAAACGTTGATTGTGTCACCACTTGTGAAACGTGAAGTTGCAGCTGTTGCAGCAGTTGTTCCGTTCGAAACTATTGCATTGAAATCAGCAAGGGCAACACTTCTTCCGAAGTTATCCCATGTTGCTGTTCCAGTTGCAAGTGTTGCATCGCTTGATGTTGCTGTAACTGTGATAGCCTTTCCAGCATCCGAATCTTTCACAGTATACTGTGAACCATCAGCAACTGCTGTATCAGCCTTTACTGCTGCTCCGCCAACTGTCCAAGTGTATGTAACGCCACTGTTGATTGGCGATGGCGTTGCATCATTAGCTTTTGCTGTCAGAACATCTCCAACCTGAACGTTAGAACCATTTGTATTTGTGATAGCAACACCACTCTTGGAAACCGTAACCGTCTTGATTGTCTTTACTGTGGAAGCTGCCGCGATAGTATCTGTTGTAGCCTGTGTTGTTGAGCCAGCATAATTTGATTTGCTCTTACCTGTTGCTATAACGATAATTTTCTGTCCCTTTGTTGCAACCTGTGCAGTATCAATTGTAACTTCCGCAGGAATCACAAATTTTCCGCTTGCTGCAGCTGTTGTAGCAATACTGTTTGTATCGTCTAATGTGATTGGATAAGCATTTGAATTCAGATAGAATGAATATGTAACATCAGCACTTGCTGGATCTAATGTAGATACAACAGTATTACCGATCGACGGTGTTGCATATGTTGCATAGCCAGTTGCTGTTGAAGCTAAACCGTTTGTATATGCAAGTTTGACGCTGGTTAATGCAGCTGATACTTTTACTGCAGTAGCTGCCACAGGTGAAGATGTCATTTCGTACATTGTAACTCCGCTGTTCAGCGTAGCCTTTACAGTGATTTCACTTCCTGCCAGTGCATTTTCAACCTTATATGTCGAGCCTGTTCCCAGAACTGTATCGCCCTTGTACCATGTGTATGTTACAGAACTTGATGCCTTTGCAGGTGTTGTTATTGCTGTAAGGGTATCACCTGTTGAAACTGTAGCACCAACAGCTTTGCCATCCTTCTGGATAGTAACTGCTGAAATATTTACTGCTGCTGTTGAAATCGTTCCTGTAACAGGGGCACTTGTTGTGGTACCGGAATAGTTTCCTGTTCCTTTAACCTGAACCTTATATGAAACAGTTCCCGTTGCTGTAGCAGGGATTTCATATGTCTTGGATGTAGCTCCTGCTATAGCTGAATCGATTCCGTTGACTGTTTCATACCACTGATAACTTACTGTGGCATCTGCAGGTGTTGTTGTTGCTGTAAGCGTTGTAACGCCAGCTGTCAGATCTGCTGTGTCTTTATCTGCAGCTACAGCCGTAACCGCAGTTTTGATTGCGCTTGATGTAGCTGTAATAGTTCCTGTATAATTAGCTCTCTTTACAACGAGTACCATTGTTTTACCAACATTGGCTGCTGTAGGAGTAGCTGTAGTTGTTGCAGTGTAAACATTGCTTGAATTCAAAGCGAATGACAGTGCAGCGCTAGCCTGTGCAACTGTTCCATCGGCTTTCTCATAATACCATGTTGCAGTATATCCAGTTATATCTGCTGCAGCTGTTCCAGCTTTTAAAGTTACTGTAGCTGTGTATGCTGATGCAGCAAGCGGATCGCCTGAGCCCATTGTGATTGTAGCTGCATCAGATGCAAGAGCCTGTGATGCATTAACTGATGTGGATGCTGCTGTTGTGTTATTGTATCCCGCAGCTCCATCCTTTGTTATTGTTGCTACGACATGAAGAGCCGCGCCATTGTCATTAGCCGTTACAACATATGTAGCACCTGTAGAATTTGCAATCGCGTTTGTTCCTCTGTACCACTGATATGTTACGACATCTTTAGCTGCTGCAGGTGTTGTTGTAGCAGAAAGTGTGTCGCCTACGAGAGCGGTGTCATAAGCAGTCGTTGTTGTTCCAGTCATTCCGGAAACAGCAACTGAGAATGTGTTCTTAGCAACTGCTGCTGTTGCAGCTGATGTCTTGCTTCCGCCATAACTGCTTGTACCAGTAACTTTTACAGTAAGAGCTTTGCCAACTGTGGCAGCTGTAACTGTGAAAGTCTTTGCTGTAGCGCCTGAAATAGCTGCGCCGTCAGCATACCACTGATATTTTGCTGTAGCAGATGCAGGTGTTGTTGTAGCTGTCAGAACTTCTCCGACTTTAGCTGTACCCGTTACTGTAACGCCTGTAATAGCCTTCTTAACAGTGATTGCTATTTTTTTCGTTGTGCCTTTGTAAGTAACTTTGATCGTTGCTTTGCCGGCTTTAACGCCCTTTACTTTAACTGTCTTGCCCTTCGACGCTGTCAGCTTAGCTACTGACTTCTTGCTTGAAGTCCACTTAGCTGTCTTTGTCGATTTGAGGGTTTTATATTTTCCTACATAGACTGTAGCCTTTGTAGGAGAAACCTTCCATGCTGCTGCGTGTGCACTTGATGTGAACGCCATAGCAGGTGTGAAGGCTACCATGCAAGCTACTGCTAATACAATAGCGAGCACTTTCTTTGATACTGTGGTCTTGGTATTAACCATGTTAGCATCCCTCCTGTTTTGATAAAATAACTTGTAAGCATGGTATAACTTGTTGACTATCGACTTATATTTTGCAGCATAAAAATAAGCGGAGCCGTCAGGCAGCTCCGCTTATCAGCTGTGAATTTATCAATGTTTTGTCATGGTGATCGAGTTTATGGCCTGGATTTTCTGCTGATTGTCGATGTGGACATAATATTTGGCAGTAATATTTACTGAAGAATGCCCGAGCAGTTTTGACGCGACCTGGATAGGTATGCCGCATTTGCATAAATTTGTGCCGAAAGTGTGCCTGTAAACATGATAGCTCCGATACTGCACATCGATGCGTTTGTAATAGCGCCTGAATGTCAGGGTCTCCGATCTGTAATCGATCACATGACCGCTGCCGGTCGTAAAAATATAATCAGTGAGATACCCGTGTTCCTTCATCTGCTTCCGGTGCCATTTCCGGTGTATCTTAAATTCGGCGAGCACGTCATCTGAGAGCGGAATAATGCGGTTGCTTTCATCTGATTTCGGCAGGCTTTTGCCGTACCATGCTGATTTTTTCTTATCTTTAAAATCTGTGTATTTCTGTAACTGCTTATTGATAAGAAGTGTTTTGGCATTTATATCGATATCATTATACTTTAAAGCCAGGAGCTCGGATATCCTGCAGCCTGTGTTTATAAGTAATATGATCAGAAAGCGTATGCGCGGCGCGGTGTCGAGATTCTTTGTGATAGTTTCCAGCTCTTCATCGGTCCAGACTTCAACTGCGCACCTCGGCACAGACGGTGCCTTCGGTATTGTTACTGCCTGAGATATGTTCGGTATTTCAAACCGCAGCTGAAGGAAATTGTATAACTTGCCAATAAGGAAATTGATGCTGCGTATATATCTCGGCTTGCAGCGCAGCGAATTATAGGCAAACTGCAGATCGATAGCACGTATTTGATTCAGAGGGATCCGCGTGATGGGCTGATCCTTGAAATATTGCTTATATGTGATTATGTAACCATATTTTGTATTGTAGCGGATATCCGGATCATCGATCATGATATCATATATGTATTTATCTAAAAGTTCACCTAACGTAAGAGAAATATCGAAACCGTAACAATCTTTTTCCCACATTAAATAATTCTGCTCCGCGTCTTCGTAAGAATCGCCGGAAAACATTTTGAAGTTGTCTTGCCAGCTGCCATCGGATGCCAATCTTTTACCAATGCATTTTCTGATTGTACAGGATCCACAGCTTTCAATATCTATTGCTTCCATTTGGTCCTCCCGTGATGCACAACAATAATCCGGCGGAATGATCCGCCTGCTGAGAGCCTGGATATTGAAAATATATTTGATTAAAATCAAGTATATCACTGCCACAGAAAAAATGAATGCTCAGAAGAAGAAACATTCCTGTGTGACAAAATAGAAAGCAAATATGTTTTTTATGTGGTACATACTTTCTTCTCGGATATCGGATCGTATTGAATTCTGACAAATGACAAACAGATTCAGGGACCGGTTATCTGAAAATTATTTTGTATGTACTAATATTCTACTATATTAGCACTAAAATCAAATTATTTCAACGTAGAATTTCCCTAAATATTTTTGTACGGATCGCTTCTCAGCCCCAGCGCTGCCTCGCTGCAGGCTTCGATAAAGTCCTTCTCGGCGCCGATCTGATAGCGGCCCTTCATCCAGGCTGCCGCCAGAGTGCTCGTGGTATATTCATCACGGAAAGGGAAATACTCCACGGGACTGTCGGCGATCCCGGCAGACGGGATGCACCATCTGAACAGTTCGGGATAAACAGTCACGCCCATTCCTTTTTCCGCCAGCGCGCGGGCAGTTTCGATGTTTTCTGTCTCGAGGACAATATTCGGTTCGATGCCGAGGTGTTCCATGTATTTATCGAAGATGTCACGTACGCGGTTGCCTTTCCGCAGCATGATGAACGGGAATTTTTCAAACAGCATGATGTCGAGCTCTCGCTCGCATTCGCTGCGCATGGCTTCGTAACAGGCTCCGTAGCGTGAAAGCATGAGCGACTTCGGGGCAACGAGAAAAAGACGTTCTTCAATGAGCTTTTTTAATTCCGTATTGTCGACGCCGATAGGCATAAAGTCGATTATCAGATCGAGATCTCCGCGCAGAAGCAGTTTTTCCATTTCGCTGGATGTATCCTCCCGGAGCGTCAGTTCCACGAGCGGATGAGTCTTCCTGAATTCAGGAAGCACAAGAGGAAGGACCGCGCGTCCGCAGGTGTATGAAATCCCCACGCGCACTTCGCCGCTTCTGTCGTTGCGCACGTCGGCCGCCATATTGTAGATCCGGCGCTCGATATTAACAGCGCCGGCCGCATATTTCTGCAGCTGCCTTCCCGCATATGTCAGCGAAAGCCGGGGAGTGCGGTCGAAGAGAGGGACCCCGAGTTCGCTTTCCAGTTTTGAAATATGACCGGACAGCGCCTGCTGAGAAATGTAAAGCCTGGCGGCTGCATGGGTGATATTACCTTCCTCAGCTGTAACGAGGAAGTATTTTAATGTAGTAAAATTCATTGCTGATCTGACCTCCGATAATATAAATATTATACATCCGTACCGGTCACAAGTAAATCATTGTGATAAATAAAAGGAAATAAGTGTTTTACTTGTATCACATGAAGAGGTATCTTTATCTCAGATAAAGATAGTAATATCAACTGAAGGGAGCGGTTTTTATGGCTGATAAGGCGTTAGTAATAAATCCCGAATGGTGCAAGGGCTGCGGTATATGCGCGGCATTCTGCCCGAAGGGAGCATTGGAACTGGTAGGGGAAAAAGTAAGGCTGAGACCTGAAAATGATTGTGTCCTGTGCGGGATATGTGAACAGCACTGTCCTGATTATGCCATCTGGCTGAAAGAGGAGGAGGCGTAAACCATGAGTAAAACAGTAGTGATGCAGGGCAACGAAGCCTGCGTTGAAGGTTCTATCGCAGCGGGCATGAGATTCTACGCCGGCTATCCGATAACCCCGTCAACGGAAATCGCCGAAGGGTGCGCGCTGAGACTGCCGCAGGTCGGAGGACATTTCATACAGATGGAAGACGAACTCGGCTCGATGGCCGCGGTCATCGGCGCAAGCGCTGCCGGCAACAAGAGCATGACGGCGACGAGCGGTCCGGGATTCTCGCTGATGCAGGAAAACATCGGCTATGCATGTCTCGCGGAGATCCCGTGCGTAATTGTAGACGTCCAGCGTTCCGGCCCGTCAACAGGACTGGCAACAGCACCTTCCCAGGGAGATTACCAGCAGGCCCGCTGGGGGACACACGGAGACCATCCGATGATAGCCATATCACCGTCGTCTGTCAAAGAGACATATGATCTGGCGATCCGCTGCTTCAACCTCAGTGAAAAATACAGAACACCGGTTATTTTCCTCCTTGACGAGATCATCGGACACATGAGAGAAGGCGTCGAGGTACCGGATCAGGACTCGTTTGAAATCGTGAACAGAAGAGTGGCGGGGAACGACGGCGCCTACAAGTTCGTATATCGTGTGCCGGAAGGCCAGTGGGTACCTGGGCTCAAACCGTTCGGCGCGGGCGAGCGTTACAACATGACGGGACTCATCCATGATTATTCCGGATTCCCGACGAACTCCAACGAAGTGGCGCGTCACGAAGTAACGAGACTGATGGAAAAAGTCCTCAAAAACAAAGATGACATTTCAGAGATACAGGAATATTGCATGGAAGATGCCGAATATGCAGTGATATGCTTCGGAGGAACTACCAGGGCGGCAATGGAAGCCGTCATCGCGGCCCGTGAAGCAGGCATAAAAGTCGGGCTCTGGAGGCCGGTCACAGTCTGGCCGTATCCGGACGAGGAACTGAAAGCCCGTCTTCCGCAGCTCAAAAGTATCATAATGGCGGAGCACAACTACGGACAAATGCTGCGCGAAGTACAGCGTGTGGCTGAAGGAAATGTTCCGATCAGCTTTATCGGACGCATCGACGGCACAGTCATCACGCCGCAGGAAATATTGGAAAAAATCAGGGAGGTGTCCAGCAATGCCGAGTAATCTTATTCAGGAATATATGCGTGTCGATCATCTGCCGCACATCTGGTGTGCAGGCTGCGGTAATGGGGTGCTTACGCGGGACGTGGCTGTAGCCATCGACGAACTTTGCAGTGATCCGGAGAATGATATTGAACGCGACAAAGTCGTGATCGTATCAGGAATCGGCTGTTCGAGCCGGGCGGCGGGATACATGGATTTCAACTCGCTCCACACAACTCACGGCCGCGCGATCGCCTTCGCGACAGGCATCAAGCTGGCGAACCCGGCGCTGACCGTCATCGTTATTACAGGCGACGGCGACTGCTCCGCTATCGGAGGCAATCACCTCATCCACGCAGCGAGAAGAAACGTTGACATGACAGTAGTGGTTTATAACAATAACATATACGGCATGACGGGCGGACAATATTCACCTACCACGCCCCGCGGCGACAAGGGAACGACAGCTCCTTACGGCGTCATAGACAGACCGTTCGACATCGCGGGCCTGGCGGCGGGTGCGGGTGCGTCGCTCACAGTCAGAGGCGATACATATCACGTGAAAGAGACCACCGCTCTCATCAAGAAATGCATAGCCCACAAAGGGTTCGCGCTGGCGGACTGCCGCTCGATCTGTCCGACATATTACGGCAGAAAAAATAAAAAAGGAGATGCGGTGACCATGCTGACGAAGCAGAAGGAATGCGGCGTACTCCAGGAAGTCTACAATGCAATGTCGGATGAAGAGCGTGTGGGCAAATATGTTATCGGCACGCTGACTCAATCGAATTATCCTGAATTCACAGAAGAGTATCAGAAAATGATAGACAGAGCTATGGGAAAGGAAGATTAAAATGAAGCAGTATGAAATGAGATTCACAGGTTCGGGCGGCCAGGGAGTCATCCTCGCAAGCGTTATTTTCGCAGAGGCCGGAGTAATAGCGGGAAAGCAGACGGTACAGTCGCAGGCTTACGGTCCTGAGGCGAGAGGCGGCACAAGCAAGGCGGAAACGATACTGTCGGATAATAAAATATGGTTCTCCAAAGTAGTCAGACCTGATTTTCTGCTTTCCATGAATCAGTCTTCGCTCGATCAGTTCGGACCGCAGCTTTCAAAAGACGCAGTGCTTCTCATGGACGATTCGCTTTCGATCCCGAAGGGCATAAAGACAAATCATATCATCGCGCTTCCGATCATACGTACGGCGCAGGAAGTCGTCGGCAGAGAAGTGGCGGCAAATATCGTTGCTGTCGGCGCTATCAATGCGGCGCTCGGACTTTTTTCCGACGAAGTGATAACAGAGGCTGTTCAGCGCCATATACCAAAGGGCACTGAAGCTTTGAATACCAGGGCTCTGGCTGCGGGCAAAGCACTTGCTGCCAAAAAGGAGAGGACCCGCTTCGTGCAGGAGGCAGTCTGATGAAAGATATGAATGACCGCATACGCTGCGCCGGTCTGGAAGAGAAAATTACTGCAGCAGAAGATGCGGCTCTGCTGATTGAAGACGGCATGACTGTAGCGGTAAGCGGCTTTACGCCGTCGGGATGTCCGAAGGCGGTCACGGCCGAACTTGCGAGGCAGGTGCGTGACGGTGAAAGAGATGTACATATCTCGATACTTTCCGGAGCATCGACAGGCGGCGAAATAGATACGGCACTTTCGGAGGCCGGTGTTATCACGCACCGCGCCCCGTACATTACAAGCAGCTCGATGCGCAGAGCCGTGAACAGCGGAGAATGCGCATATCAGGATGTGCATCTCGGAGAAATGGCTCAGAATGTGCGCTACGGGCAGTATAAAAAGCCGGATATAGCAATCATAGAAGCCTGTGTCATTACCGAAAACGGCGGTCTCGTTCCGACGACGGCTATAGGCTGCGCGCAGACGTACGCTGCTGTTGCCGATAAAGTAATAGTCGAGTTGAATCTTGCACAGCCGGCGGCACTGGAAGGATTCCACGATATTTATACAACAGCAGACCCTCCGGACCGCCGGCCGATACCTTTGACAAAGCCGGGGGAACGCATAGGCGCGACAGCCATTCCGTGCGGGCCTGATAAAATCGCAGCTGTGGTAATTACCGATCAGCCGGACAAGCCGCGTCCGTTCGCGCAGCCGGACGAAAAGAGCCGCGCGATCGCGGGCAATATAGTGCGGTTCCTCATGAGCGAGCGCGATGCAGGCAGGATGTCGGCAGACCGTGTTCCTCTGCAGTCGGGCGTGGGCAGTGTAGCGAACGCGGTGCTTGAAGGTCTGGCGGATTCTGATTTCGAGCATCTGTCTTTTTATTCGGAGGTAATGCAGGATGCCGTGCTGACGCTTCTCGACAGCGGAAAGGCGGATTTCTGTTCTGCTACGTCGCTTTCACTTTCGGGAGATGCTCTCAGCGGGCTGCTCGCGAGGCTCGACGAATATAAGGGGAAAATAGTATTGCGCGATTCGGAGGTCAGCAACAATCCGGAGGTAATACGCAGGCTTGGCGTTATTGCCATGAACACGGCCGTCGAAGCCGATATTTACGGTAATGTCAACTCGTCTCACATGATGGGTACGAAGATTTATAACGGGATCGGAGGCAGCGGTGATTATGCGCGCGGAGCTTCGGTGTCGATTTTCATGACTGCATCCACGGCAAAGGACGGAAAAATCTCCAGTATCGTGCCGTGCGTCACGCATGTCGATCACACGGAACATGATGTTGATGTAATAGTGACTGAACAGGGGCTGGCGGATCTCCGCGGACTTTCCCCGAAGGAACGCGCCCTGTGCATCATCAGAAACTGTTCGCATCCCGACTACCGGGCATTACTGCTCGATTATTTCGACCGGGCGTGCACAGAATGCGGTGAAGTGCAGACACCGATGCTGCTCGATGAATGTTTTTCATTCCACCGGAGATTCCGGGAAACCGGTTCTATGCTGCAGGAGGCGGCTGCGGAAGGAGAATAAGTAATGATCATGAACTGCGAAAAAGCGCTTGATGAGGCTCTGGAGCTCGGCTGCAGGGTAACGGCAAACGGCAGGGCGGCCGGATATATTGATGAGCTTGCCAAGAAGGATATTTCGCATCTGGGCGCCGCGATGTGCAGTCTTGACGGAAATATTGTCGAGGCGGGATACAGCAGGGAGCAGTTCACTATGCAGAGCATTTCCAAGGTGGTCACTCTGATAGCCGCGCTTGAACAGAGGGGTCATGACTTTGTGTTCAGCAGAGTCGGCAAGGAACCGACCGGCGATTCGTTCAATTCCATGGTGCGTCTCGATCTGCTTTCAGGCAGCCGGCCGTTCAATCCTATGATCAATGCCGGCGCGATCGCTGTCGCCGACTGCATCGATGGCAGCAATACCGGAGACCGCATACGCGTATGTCTTGATTATGCCCGCAGGCTGACCGGCAATCCGTTTCTGGCGATAGATGAGGATGTTTTGCGCTCGGAGAAATCGACGGGGTACAAGAACAGAGCCATTGTGAATCTTCTGAAGTCCAGCGGTATTATCGAAGGCGAGGCGCCGGATGTGCTGGAGCTTTATTTTTCGATGTGTTCTGTCAGCGTGAACTGCAGAGATCTCGCATATCTCGCGGCAGTGCTCGCCGGCGGCGGCAAAGATCCGCTCAGCAGGGAGCAGCTCATAGCCCCGGGCATCGTAAAACTCGTGCGTTCGCTTATGGTAACATGCGGCATGTATGATTATTCGGGCGAGTTCGCAACGACCGTGGGGATACCTTCCAAGAGCGGCGTGAGCGGCGGGATCATTTCCGCGGCAATAGGCAGGTTCGGCATTTCGGTCTACGGTCCGGCTCTGGACGAGCATGGCAACAGTGTAGGAGGCCTGGAAATGCTGGAATATCTTTCACAGACAATGGAACTGAATATGTTTTAAACCCGAGGTTTTGCAAAAAGATATGCTCCATATTCACACAACAGAGCATTCACATAATGATACTCGAACATATTAGAAACGCATTGCGCATGCCATGTCATTACTTCTTTATATACCTCTGGTTCCGACTTCTCGGTTTATCAGGTACAGTCATGACGACCAGCCCCCCATTCATTGCCGGCGTCATATAATTTTTCCGGAATGTTTCCTTTGATTTCAAGCCGAGACGTTTCATTATTTCCGATGACGTATACGGCACACCAAAATCCATTGCTTCCAGCATGCGCTTCACATATTCCGAAAGCATTTCATCGGAATGTGTAACTTGCTCAATATATTCATCAAGTATCTCATCAATGCGCTCCAGCATGAATTCTATAAAATGGTCCGAACGCCCTTCAGAATTGCAGTCGGCTATCGCTTTGTAATATCCTTTTTGGAATTTTTCAATCTGACTTTCCAGCGGAATATATTCGAATATGGGATTCCAGTTCGTAAGCAGCACATTATGCCAAAGTCTTGCAGTCCGTCCATTACCGTCTGAAAAAGGATGAATGAAAACAAATTCATAATGGAATACTGCCGACATTATCAGCGGATGAACTGTGTCTTTTTCTGATATCATCCACGAAAACAGATTTTCCATCAGTGAAGGAACACGTTTAGCGGGTGGAGCCATAAATATGCAGCTATCTCCATCGAAGACACCTTCTTCTCCATCTCTGAATCTGCCCGCATCCGATTGGATCCCGTTTTCCATGATTCCCTGCATCATTTTCAAATCGTCAATGCTATAAGGATTCACATCCTCGATTTTCGAGTACGCTTTATACGCATTCGCTACTTCCCTGATCTCCAGCTCAGGGCCTAACACATGTTTCCCGTCTATAACATCCCGTACCTCATTCAAAGATAATGAGTTTGCTTCAATTTTCAGAGATGAATGAATAGAGACAATGCGGTTATGCCTCCGAAGATGCGGTTTTGTACTCATATTTGTATATGTATCGATCCGTCCAGCCTTATCTGATATAGACGCCGCGAGTTTAAGCATTGTATCCGAAATAGTATATGGTGGTTTATAGCCGTTCATCCTGCACCCCCCCTTACTTACTTATTATCTTACTTATTATCTTACCACATTCTTCACGGCCTGTCTGCTATATCGTTATGATTTCATTTTGAGCAATTATTTAGTAAGGAACGAGTACCATACACCTGCCCAAATCGGGGTGTCATATGGTACTTACTCCTTACTAACCCGTTGCGGTAAGCCGCACCTCGTCATCCAGCATCCGGCACCCCGCACCATCTGTCAGCTAGCTCACGCCTCTTCGCATCCCTCGATATTGACCAGCGGGCAAATGAGGGAGTATAATTATTACAGCTTTTGTATTTTGAAATGCAAATCGCCTGCACCGCAATGCACACTGATAATCGCTCGAATTCTTACTTACTGCCGGTACATTAACAGGTGCGGTCTGCTGAAAATTAAGTCGATGTATATGATAACTGAATTACAAGGATAGAGGTAAGAGGGATGTCTGCAACAAGCAAGGTATTGGAATCAGTGAGAGATGACATAACGAATGGAATATATGTTCCAAATAAGCTGATAACAGAATCCATGATTTCTAAAAAGTATAATGTCAGTAAAACACCTGCGCGTGAAGCACTGATGAGTTTATGCATCGAAGGTCTTCTGGAAAAGATACCGTACAAGGGTTATTTCGTTAAAGAACTCGACATCGTTGATCTGATGAATTTGTTTGAATTCAGAGATATCCTCGAGCAGGGCGTGATCAGGTCAATAATCAACAAGTTAACGGATTCCGAGCTGGAGATACTGGATCGAATGGCAAATGAAACCATTGATGTTTCCAAAGCAAACTGGGAGAAAGATTATAACGAACTCAATATGCGCTTTCATCTGGCTATGGCGAAAATAACCGGGAATACATATTTGATTTCCAATATTGAGATGACTATGAACAGATTGAAAAGGGCGCTGATGATGGATCTGAAAACCGCCAATGTCAATGATCTGCTGGCGACGCATGTAAAAATTGTCAGGGCATTGGAAGAGCGTGATCTGAATAAAGCATTGGCGCAGGTATCTGCCGGCATAGTTGTGATCGAGCACAGGATGCTGTAAAATTATTTAATTCTCTTTTTTATATTTTCTAACGATACGATTGACAAGTAAAAGTGTCAATTATATAATCAGTGATATAAAGATATATCTTAAATATATTTCTGAGATATCATTCACAGGAATGCTTCGATCGAGGTGAAACGCATGAAACAAATTAAAATAATTCTATGGTTCGATGTCGAAGACTATGTGACATTGGAATCAGATGATGCATTTCTTGAAATTCTGAACATGCTTGATCAGACCGGCGTGCGCGCAACGCTAAAGTTCTGCACCAAAAAAGTGAGGAAATTCCGTGAACGCGGCAGGATGGATATCCTTGAAAAAACAGGACGTCATGAATGCTGTTTCCACACGACGGACCATAGTGTGCATCCGCTGCCTCCGGAGTATCTGGATTACTTCGGATTTTCGGACGGTGTGGATGAATTTTACAGAAGAGAAGCTGCGGGGGCCCGCGAACTGTCAGAGCTGCTGGGAAAAGATCTGTGCAGTTACGGCCAGCCCGGAGAATCATGGGCGCCGCAGGCTTTTGCGGCAGTAAGGAAGATGGGGATCCATACGTATATGGATGCGCATCCTATTATCAATATCGACGGAGGACTTTTCTGGTACTGCGGGATATGCAGTATGACAGCGCTGACGAATCTGATCCATTCAAAGCATGAAGAAAATCAGGTCGATATTATGAAGAAGCAGTTTGACAGCATGGACATGAGCGGAGATGATGTCGTATTTCTCAGCATATACGATCATCCGACAGAACTGGCAACGACGATATTCTGGGACGAAGTCAATTTCCCGAAAGGGAAAAATCCCGATATACTGCAGCCTGCGCCTTTAAGATCAAAAGAAGAGACCAAGAGAAACATTGACGCGATAAGGCAATTCATCGAATATACGCTGACGAAAGATAATGTAGAATACATTACTGCAACAGACGCGCTGCAATACATCCACCACCGTACCGAACCGATAACGAGTACCGACCTGAAGGCTTACTGCAGTTCGTTCACAGGCGGGATCAGCTTCGCGGATATCAGAGGCGGAATGCTTGCACCGAGTGAGCTGCTTGTGCTTTTGTCAAAACAAGTGACCGGCAGAATGCTCATGCCGGAGCTGTTTTACGGGCCGGAAAGCGATGAGGTCTCAATAATTCAGAACAGTGAATTCAGTGCCCGTGAACTCGGCGAAGCCGTACTCGGGCAAAAGGACCATGTAATGGGTTATCCGCAGCTGAAGTCATTATACAAGGTCGGCGGCAGTCTGCTCAATCCGAAAGATGTCTTTGCGATGCTTTCCGAAGCAGTAAAAACCGGTGTCGATACGGTTCCGATGAAGCACGGTGATCTCGCCGCGGCGAATTATGTCAGCGATGAATATCAGTGGGGCGGCGGCTGGATACTTTATCCGGATGATTTCGACCCGAAAAATATTGTAAAGCATACGAAGCTGCAATGCTGGACGCTTAAGCCTGCAAAAGTGTAGAACAAGAGTATAGAAAAAAGGGGAAAACATGAATGGAAAAATAGCAATTTCAGATGTTATGAATGCATATAAAATAACCGCGCCTTATGTACGCAGAACGCCGCTGATCCGTTCTTATCAGCTGGAATCAATATTTAACGGAGCGGAGATATGGCTCAAGCTGGAGAATCTTCAGTATACGGGTTCATTCAAAGTGCGCGGTGTATCAAATAAAATGCTCAGTCTGAGCGAGGAAGATCTTCACAAAGGCGTAACGGCCGCATCCAGCGGCAATCACGCGCAGGCAGTGAGCTACATGGCAGAGAAACTGGGAACAAAAGCGACAATAGTAATGCCGGAAAACGCTCCGCAGATGAAAATCGACGGAGCCAGGGGTTATGGAGCGGACGTCATATTGTGCGGATATACCGGTGAAGAACGCGATGCCAAATGCGATGAGCTTATCAGGGACAGGGGGCTGAGCCTGGTACATTCGCATAAAGATCCTGTCCTGATAGCGGGACACGGGACCATTGCTCTGGAGATATGGGAGCAGATGAATGAAAAGCTGGATGAGCTGGTAATACCCTGCGGTGCCGGAAGCCTGACGAGCGGAGCGGCATTTGCTATGAAGCAGATAGATCCGTCGGTCAGGACAACAGCAGTGGAGCCCGCAGCAGTGCCGCGCTTCACAGAGAGCATGAAGGCCGGGAAGCCTGTAACAGTCAAGATGGAACAGACGATCGCAGACGGGCTGCGTGTCAGCAAAGCGGAACAGATCAATTATGAAATGATCCGTGACAATGTGGACGATCTTCTCACTGTTGACGAAGAGCCGATCATCAAAGCCGTTCAATACGTTACGACGCTCGGGAAAGTTGCTGCTGAACCATCGGGATGTGTAGGCATTGCTGCTGCGCTGGACGGTCAGATAGACACCGGCGCAGGCAGAAGGATCTGTTTCATAATAAGCGGGGGTAATATAGATAAATCTGTTCTCGCCGGTCTGCTCGGCGAAAATCAATAAGTGTATTGTAGGAGGTAATTATGAGCAATAACAATCAGCAAAATGGCGACGCAGAACTGAAGAAAGGACTGAAAGGCAGACATCTTTCAATGATTTCAGTCGGCGGAGTCATCGGAGCCGGGTTCTTTATGGGCGCCGGTTCAACAATCAACACAGCCGGACCTGCGGTAGTATTTGCATATCTGGTCGGCGGAATAATAACATTACTTGTCATGATGCTTTTAACTGAGATGGCTGTTTCTAATCCTGTAGCCGGATCATTCCAGGTTTACGCCAGAAAAGGCGTAAGCCCGTACGCAGGATTTTTAACAGGCTGGACATACTGGCTGGCATTCCTTATGGGGCCTGCATCGGAAACTATTGCGGCAGGAACATTCCTGCATCTGTGGTTCCCTCAGGTGCCGATCTGGATCTTCTGCCTGGCAGTAGCCCTGCTGATGACCATCATCAACCTGATCGGTGTTGCCGTATTCGGGGAGGTCGAATTCTGGCTGTCGATGATCAAAGTAGTAGCGCTGCTGGTATTCATCGTCTGGGGCTGCCTCGCAATGGGTTTCCATATGAACTCCGGCGTTACTGTAACTAATATGGTATCGAACGGCGGATTCGCTCCTGCAGGAATACTCGGACTTCTCGGTGCAATGATAATAGTCATGTTCTCATACGGCGGTACTGAAGCTATCGGTACAGCTGCAGAGGAAAGCATTAATCCTGAAAAGGATATCCCGAAGGCATTAAGAGGAACAGTTTTCCGCATCGTAGTTTTATTTGTAATATCCATCGGCGTGCTGGTCTGTGTACTGCCTTGGCAGCAGGCGGGCATCAGCTCGAGCCCGTTCGTTGAAGCATGCAGGATCCTCGGCGGTTCCACAGCTGCGAACATCATGAATTTCGTTGTACTCACAGCGGCATTATCATGCATAGACTCAGGTGTTTACGCTACTTCAAGAATGCTCTTCTCGCTTTCGAGAGACGGATATTTCCCGAAGGTATTCTCGAAGGTCGATGAGAAACATCAGACGCCTGTTGTAGCAATATTTGTAAGCAGTCTGGTACTGTTCGTCGGAGCGATAGTATATCTGGCATTCCCTGATTTTGCATATGTATATCTTGCAAGTGTCAGCGGTTTCGGATTCCTCTTCTCCTGGCTGATGATAGCACTGTCACAGCCGAAGATGAGACGCCTTACACTCGAAGACGATCCTGCCAAACTCAAATGGAAATGCCCGGGAGTCAAAGTAATCCAGCCGCTTTCAGTAGTGCTGATGATCGGTATCCTGGTCGCGCAGCTGTTCGTTCCGGGCGGAAAGATCACACTGCTGTCAGGCCTGATCTGGCTCTGCTTCGTATCGATCTATTACTTCACGATAGGCAAGAAAATGAGAGAGAAAACATTAATGCAGCAAGGCATTGACGAATAATATTTATCTGGCGAAAGGAGATATAACAATGAAAACTTATGAAGCTTGGAATTTAACGGCACACGGTTTTAAAGAAGGGAATTTCGACAAGGCGATAATCAGCGTCGGCTCCTGCGAGTCGCACGGAATGCATATGCCTATGGGGACAGATACACATGTCGCATATAAGCTGTCGTGCGAAGTCGCGGATCAGGTAGACGGCCTGCTGGTACTCCCTCCGGTCGCATTCGGATACAGCGAGCACTATTCAGTCGCGCCTTTTACTGCTTCCGTAAAACAGGAGACCCTTATCCTCGTTCTCAAGGACATTTTACAGTCCCTGCTGAACTGCGGCATCAAGCACGTATTCTTTATGAACGGACATGACGGAAATATCGCTCCGATCGAAGTTGCGGCCCGTGATTTTAAGGTCACGCATCCTGAGATGAAGATCGCGTCCCTCAATGCATGGTGGGTGACCGCCGGCAACTTGCTTCCGGAAGGAACATTCGAGGTCTGGGACGGACTCGGTCATGCAGGGGAAGGCGAGACATCCATCGGTCTGTCGATGTTCGGCGATCTTATGGAAATGGAATACGCAGACGGCGTAGTGCCTGAACTGCCGCCGGAAGTTGACATCAAATGGAATTTCGCAGAGCTTACAGACTGCTGCGCAACAGGAGATCCTACCAAGGGCACAAAAGAAAAAGGCGATGCAATGCGTAAAGTCGTTGTCGGCGCATGTGTTGATTTCCTCAAGAAGATGGATGCCTGCAACTGGGACTACAATTCCGAAAGAAGCAGCATGAAATAATTATGGACAAGGCGAATACGATAGTATTGTACACGACCGGCGGCACCATAAGCTCGGTTTATGATGCCGACAGCGGTACAATAATTCCTGAACTGACAGGTGAACAGTTAATAGAACATATACGTCCGGTTCTGGGTGATATCGATGTTGAATTAAATGATATGGAGATACGCCCCGGTCCGCATATGACGCCGAAATTCGTTTTGGAACTTTCAAAGCTGATCGTCGAACAACTAAAAAGGCCCGAGGTTTCAGGAGCTGTTGTAACACAGGGGACTGATTCTGTAGATGAAGTCAGTTACTTGATGAACCTTCTCGTTAAATCAGAAAAACCGGTGGTCATAACCGGAGCGATGAAAAGCGAAAACGAATTATATAATGACGCGATCGGCAATCTTACCGGCGCGATAAGGATCGCCAATGATAAAAAATCCATGAACAAAGGCGTTCTGGTTTATTTCGACGAAACCATCCAGAGCGCACATGATGTGGAAAAATATCATGCGAACAGAGTGGACGCTTTTGTATCGCCGAAAGGGCCGCTCGGCGGCGTGTATCACGGTGAAATAATATATAACCGGGAGCCGATCGAAGAACCGGTATACGAACCGGAGAACCTTGATCAGAAAGTCGGGCTTATCAAAGTCTGCATCGGTATGGACGATCTGCCGGTCCGGGTTTACATGGACAACGGCTACGACGGGATCGTCATCGAAGGATTCGGAGCAGGCAATGTGCCGCCCACGATCGCTGATGCGGTCGTTGAAGCAATGAAGATGGGGATAATTATTATTCTCGTAAGCAGATGTTTCGACGGCGAAGCGATACAGGTCTATGATTACAAAGGCGGAGGCGCCCAGCTCGGCAGAGCCGGAGTGATCTCCGGAGGATACTTATCCGGGCAGAAAGCAAGACTGAAACTCATGGTCCTGCTCGGGTCGGGATTAAGCAGATCCGAAATCAGAGAATCATTTATGTAGGCAGAAAAGCCCTGATGAGCAATTTGTTCATCAGGGCTTTT
>Ga0183095_10364_pt3 | contig 24905 bp, 20 predicted proteins | sample BioMet4_FD_130346 | JGI IMG/M metagenome (GOLD analysis project Ga0183095, IMG submission 130346) | Microbial communities from bioreactor (seeded with sewage sludge) at LBNL, California, USA - Biofuel metagenome 4 (v2) (version 3) | ecosystem: Engineered > Bioreactor > Anaerobic > Unclassified ...
ACCGGAAAGGCATTGAAAAAGACGCCGCGTTGGAACGACGGTTCCAGCCGGTGGTGGTCGATCCGCCGTCGATCGAAGATACGATCAAAATTCTTCACGGTCTGAAGCCGTGCTACGAAAAGCATCACAACGTCGAATATACCAATGCCGCGTTGTCGGCGGCGGCCCGGCTGGCCGACCGCTATATCACCGGCCGCTTTCTGCCGGACAAAGCCATCGACGTGATTGACGAGGCCGGGGCCAAAGCCCGCATCAGCAATATTGTGCCGCCGCCGGACACCAAGGAACAGGAAAAAGAAATCGCCAAAGTCACCGAAGCCAAGGAGCAGGCGATTGCCGAGCAGCGCTTCGAAGAAGCGGCGGCGTTGCGCGATCAAGAGCGCAAACTGAAAGCCAAGGTGGAGGAAATCATGGACGCGTGGCGGAAAAATTCGCGGGGCAAGGCGTCCAAAATCGATGAAAAGGAAATCGCCGAAATCGTCGCCAAATTCACCGGCATTCCGGTCCAGCAGATCGAAGAAGGCGAAAGCGACCGGCTGCTGCGGATGGAAGCCGAACTGGAAAAAACGGTGGTGGGACAGAGCGAAGCCGTTTCGATTATTTCGCGGGCGTTGCGGCGGTCGCGGGCGGACTTGAAGAATCCGCAGCGGCCGATCGGCTCGTTTGTGTTTCTCGGTCCGACCGGCGTCGGCAAGACGCTGCTGGCGAAAGCGTTGTCGGAATTTATTTTCGGCAGCGCCGATTCACTGGTTCAGGTCGACATGTCGGAATACATGGAAAAATTCAACGTCAGTCGGCTGGTCGGTTCGCCGCCGGGGTATGTGGGCCACGGCGAAGGCGGCGAATTGACGGAAAAAGTTCGCCGTCATCCTTATTCGGTGGTGCTGTTCGACGAAATCGAAAAGGCGCATCCCGACGTGATGAACATGCTGTTGCAGATTCTGGAAGAAGGCAAGCTGACCGACTCGCTCGGCCGGCGGATCGACTTCCGTAATACGGTTGTCATTATGACCAGCAACATCGGGGCCGAACAATTGGCCAAAGGCGGCGAACTCGGCTTCTCGACCGGCGCCGCCGAATCGGCGGAAAAGGCCAAGGAAAAGCTGCTCAATACGGCGAAGAAATACTTCAAACCGGAATTTCTGAACCGGGTGGACGACGTGATTGTCTTCCGCAACCTGACCCGGGAAGACCTGGCCAAAATCGTCAATATCGAAATCGGCAAAGTCCGGGCCCGGCTGATGTTCAAGGGCCTGGAGTTGACCATCGAGGATAAGGTGATTGATTTCCTGATTGAAAAAGGTTTCCAGCCGGAATTCGGAGCCCGGCCGTTGCGTCGGGCGGTGGAACACTATCTGGAAGACGCGCTGGCGGAAGAAATTCTGAAGGGATATTTCAAAGGCGCCGACCGGATCGAGGTCCGGCTGGACAACAACAAACTGTTGTTTTTCCCGATCCGTGACGACGACGATGCCGCCGCCGTCAATGCCGCGATCAGTGCTCCGGCGGTGCCGGAACCGCCGGCTCCGGCCGACCCGCCCGCCGCGCCGGCCGTCAAAAAAGCCGGTCGTCGCAAGAGTGCCGCCAAAAAGAAATCGGATGATGCCGCGGAGTAAGGTTTCATGAAGACTTCCGGAGATGAAATTTTTGAAATTGTCGATGAAGACAACCATGTGATCGGCACCGCCAAACGGTCGGAATGTCATGGCAATCCGGCGTTGATTCATCGGACCAGTCACGTGGTGGTTTTTCATCCCGACGGTCGGGTGTTGTTGCAACGGCGGTCGAGGCAGAAAGATATCCAGCCGGGCAAGTGGGATACCGCGGTGGGTGGGCATCTCGATCCCGGCGAAGATTTCGAGACGGCGGCGCGCCGCGAGATGAGCGAAGAACTGGGCATTGCGCCGCAGTTGCCGCTGCAATATCTGTTCGACGCCAAAATCCGCAATCGGATCGAATCGGAAAATACCCGGGTGTTCGGGGTGATGTTTGCCGGTCCGTTCGACTTTCCCCGCGATGAAATCGACGAAGTGCGGTTTTTCACGCCGGAGGAACTGCGCGATCCGGTCCGGCAGGCCGAGTTCACGCCCAATCTGGTCAAAGAAGTGGCCGAACTTTTTCAACGCCGTCTGATAGGATAACAGTTTCATGACCGCCGAGCACGAACCGTCGACGACTATTCCGCCGGCCTCGCCGTGGGCTGCCGCCTGGCGGCGTTTCCGGACCGATCCGGTGGCGGTGGCCGGTTTGATCGGGATCGGTCTGATTCTGTTTCCGGCGCTGGCGGCGCCGTTGCTGGCCAACGGCCGCCCGTTGCTGATCCGGGGGCCGGACGGCATTCAGTTTCCTTTCCTCCGGTATTTTTTTGCTCCCGACGGCACCGAAGTCATGGTGGAAATGATTTTCAACTATCTGTTGCTGCTGTTGCTGGGCGGCGGCGCGGTCCGGCTGCTGTTTCGGCGGCGGCCGCGGGCCCGACGCTGGCTGCTGGCGACGCTGGCGCTGGCGCTGGTAATTCCGTTTGCCGTCGTCGGCAAACGGATGGACCATTCCGACTGGCGGGCCAAAGTCAAAGCGCTGCCGGCCGGGACGACGGTCGTTTTTGCGCCGATCCGGTTCGGGCCGACGGAGCAGCCGGCGGAACCCTATTTGAAATACGCACCGGGCCATTGGCTGGGGACCGACCAGATCGGCCGCGACGTGCTCTCCCGGATGATTTACGGCGCGCGCGTGTCGCTGGCGGTGGGTATTCTGGCTACGTTGCTGGAAATTGTCATCGGCACGGCGATGGGGATGATGAGCGGCTATTTCGGCGGCCGGTTCGACCTGATTTTACAGCGGGCGGTGGAAATCATCATCTGCTTTCCCACGTTTCTGCTGCTGCTGATTCTGATGTCGCTGTTCATGGATTTGCAGTTCAAACAGTCGATTCTGATTGTGATCGGCGTTCTGGGGCTGACCGGCTGGACCGGGCTTTGCCGTCTGGTGCGCGGCGAAGTGTTGAAAAACCGTTCGCTGGCCTATATCCAGAGCTGCGTGTCGCTGGGGTTGCCGACTTGGCGGATCATGGTTTTCCACCTGTTGCCGAATATTACCGGGCCGATCATGGTGGCGTTCACGTTCGGCATTGCGGGCGCGATTGAAGCCGAAAGCGGCTTGAGTTTCCTGGGCTTCGGGGTTCAGGCTCCGACGGCCAGCTGGGGGGAATTGTTGCGTCAGGCATTCGACAATCCGTTCCAGTATTGGCATTTGACGCTCTGGCCGGGGTTGGCGCTGTTTCTGACCGTGCTGGCTTTCAATTTCACCGGGGAAGGGTTGCGCAAAATTTTCGATCCCCGCAGCGGTAAGTGACCGCAGTCTCAAATTGTGGGTGGAGGGGAAGCCCCGGGGCGCTTTTGAAACAGCGCCCTAGCGGATGTTTTTTTCGATTTATGCGGTATCTTATTCCAATATACCTGGGGAAAAATCTTTTAATATTTTGGAGTAAGCGAGAACCATGAAAGCGGAAAAAGGCATAGTTCATACGATTCAACCCGATTTTCAGAGTACCCGGTTTTTCAGCGGACACCGTTATCGTTGCCATCTCTATATTCCGACCAATTATGATCCGTCCGTCCCGACGGCACTTTATGTGCAACAGGACGGCATGTTGTCTTTCATTCCGTCGCTGTTTGAGCGTCTGAGCGCAGAAGGCGTCATGCCGGTATGTATCGGAGTAGGCGTCGATTCGGGAAGTTTCGCGCCCACCCGTCCCGGCGGTACGGTCCGCTCCACCCGTTCGCAGGACTACGACGGCTTGGGCCGGCGCTATGCGGATTTCCTGATTGAAGAACTGTTGCCGTATCTGAAAAACGAATACGATCTTCGAATTGCCGATTCCCCCGATTTGCATTTGATCTGCGGCTGTTCCTCCGGCGGCATCTGCGCCTGGAACGCCGCCTGGGAACGCAACGATTTCTTCCGCCGCGTCTATATGAGCAGTCCGACTTTTTCCTCTTTTCGCGGCGGCGATTCGTTGGTTGTCCTGATGCGCAAATATGAAACCAAACCGATTCGCGCTTACATGATTGCCGGTACCGACGATATGCGCAATTCCGCCGGCGACTGGTATCTGGAAGCGTTGGCGGCCGATGCCGCTCTGAAATACGCCGGGTACGACTACGGATTCGAAGTTTTCCCGAACGGTCCGCACGGCGTCGGATTCGGCGAAGAAGCCGTTTTCGAGCGGGCCATGCGTTTTTTGTGGCGCGACTGGCAGACCCAGCCGGTCAAAGCGCTCGGACTGCCGCCGCGAGTGGCCGATATTCTGTTTCCGGACCAGCCCTGGATGCCAACCTCGGAAGCCATGCCCTTCCCGATGTCGCCGACCATCGACGCCGGATGTTACCATTCTGAAAACTGCCAAATCTGGCTGACCCGTCCCGACGGAACGCGGGCTCTGGTTGCCGAGACCGGATACCCTATTGCCGGGCTGGCGCTTTCCTGCGACGGCTGGCGGTTGTATATCGCCGGACGCGAACGGCGGTTCATCGACGTCATGGCCATTCAGCCCGACGGCACGTTGACGGACCGCTACGAACATGCCCATCTGCATATTGCGGACGACTGTCCCTACCCGGGGGCAACGGCCATCGCAGTCGACACGCAGGACCGGCTGTATGCGGCCACGGCGCTCGGAATTCAGACGTTCTCCTTCCGCGGTCATAACAATACCGTACTGGCGTTACCGGGCCATCTGCCGGCGGAAAAGCTGGCCTTCGGCGGAGCGGACCATACGATGCTCTATGCCCAGTCCGGCCAGCAAGTATTCCGTCGCCCGGTCCGTACGACGGGAATGACGGTCGGTCATTTCAGCGTTCCGGGGACCGAGCCTTTTTAAGTTGGGGATTTTTTAGTATTCCTGCGCCCAAACCCGAATCGGCCGACGAAATTGCAACCCGGGAAGTAAAGATTTTTTATCCCGGGATATTGCAGAGTTCCTTATTATCGTTTATCGTATAGAGACAGCGGTACCGGACGAGAGTCGAATGGACGGGTAATCTGGAGGGGGACCGATGCAAGGCAATTCCGAATTGCGCAAATTTGTCGCACCGGAATTTATTTTCGGCGCCGGCGCGCGGGCATTGGCGGGGAAATACGTCCGCAATCTGGGCGTGACCCGGGTGTTGCTGGTCAGCGATTCCGGGGTGACGGCAGCGGGATGGACGGAACAGGTACGGCAGAATATTGCTTCAGAGCTGCCGGGAATGACGTGTACCCTTTTTACGGACGTTTCGCCCAATCCCCGGGATCATCAAGTCATGGACGGCGTTCGTCTCTACCGGCGCGAACAGTGCAATGGGATTGTTGCGATCGGCGGCGGCAGCGTGATCGACTGCGCCAAAGGGATTGCGCTGGTGGTCAACAACGGCGGCGATATTCTGGATTACGAGGGCGTGGACATGATCACGCATCCGATCGCGCCGCTGGTGGCGATTCCTACTACGGCGGGCAGTGCCGCCGATGTCTCCCAGTTCGCCGTTATCCGGGACATGACCGAACTCAACAAAATTTCGATTATCTCCAAAGCAATTATTCCCGACGCGGCGCTGATCGATCCGGAAACCGCCGTCACCCTCGATCCATTCCTGACCGCGTGTACCGGGATGGATGCCGTCTCGCATGCGCTGGAAGCATTGTGCTCCAATGCGGCGTCGCCGATTACCGATGTCCACGCGGAATATGCGTTGCGGTTGCTGGCGGCAAATCTGCCGGCGGCGGTGGCTTCGCCGGATAATCTGGAGATACGGACCAATATGATGTTGGGATGCCTGGAAGCCGGGCTGGCGTTTTCCAATGCCAGTCTGGGCGCGGTCCATGCGCTGTCGCACAGTCTGGGCGGAAGTTTCGACCTGGCGCATGGGGAGTGCAACGCCATTCTGCTGCCAGCGGTCGTCGCCTTCAATTATGCGGCCGTTCCTGCCCGTTACGACCGGGCGGCCGAAGCATTGGGGTGGAATTTCCGCGATCGGACGACGGACCGGCGGGGCCAGGCGCTGGCCGACGCGCTCGATCAATTGCGGCGGAAACTGGGAATCACCCATACGCTCGGCGACCTGGGGGTCAAACCGTCCGACGTCAAAATGCTGGCGGAAAAAGCGGTTGGCGACCTGTGTTTGCTTACCAATCCCCGCCGGGTCGAAACCGGCGATCTGGAGGCACTCTATGGCCAAGCTCTCTGACGGGGAACAAAACGAACTGCGGCGCAAAATTCTCGGCATGGGCGAATTTTCGCTGCGGAAGTCTTATTATCCCATGTTGCAGGAACGGTTGCGGGAACTGGAACTGTATAAGACGCTGTTGAACGAGGCCAACGATGCGATCGGCATGGTGGATTTAGATTCGTTCCGATTTGTCGATCTGAACAACAGCGCCCGGCAATGGTTCGCGGTGTCCCTCGACGAACCATTGCCGGTGTTGACGGAACTTTTCGATGCGGCGGCGGTGGCGGTCATCCGGCAGTGGCGAGAGGCGCTGAATGCCGGCGGCGACCGGGTCTTGAAGCTGACTACTCAACTCCGGTCGCAGGAAGAAGGCATTCCCGGCGAGTACGCCGATCTCAATCTGTCGCATGTTCACTGCGACGATTGCGATTATGCGGTCGCCGTATTGCGCGACGTGACCGAACAGCGTACCACATATGATGCGTTACAGGAGAGCGAACGGCGTTATAAACGTCTGGTCAGCGCCGTTCCCAGCGGCATCTGTCTCATTGCCGATCGGGTTATGCTGGAGATCAATCAGCGCATGTGTGAAATTACCGGTTATGAGCGGGACGAGCTGATCGGTCATACGACACGGCATTTGTATGCTTCGGAAGCGGATTTTCTGGACTACGGGAAGCGGATTCTGGCGATGCTCGATCAGCGGGAAGTCGGCGCCATCGAGATGTATCTGATCCGGAAAGACGGGCGCAGAATCGAGACGCTGATGACGTTTTCCCCTCTGGACCGGCAGAATCTTCACCGCGGGATTGTCTATTCGGTGTTGGACATTACCGGACGGATGCAGGCGGAACAGGCCCTGCGGGAAAGCGAAAATAAACTCAAAAGTATTATCAATGTTGCTCCGGTCGGCATTATTCTGGCCGTCCGGCGGATTATCAAAGAAGCCAATCCCCGGCTGTGCGAAATTACCGGTTATTCCCGCGAAGAATTACTCGAACGGAGTTCCCGGATTTTTTATTTTTCCGAGGCGGATTTCGACCAGGCGGGAGATTGTCTCTACGGGTCCGGCCCCCTTCGACATGACGCCACGGAATTGCGTTGGCGTCATAAGGACGGACATGCCATCGATGTGGTATTGTCGCTGGCCTTTATCGATCCTCATGATCCGGACAAAGGCGTGACGTTTGCCATCATGGATATTACCGACCGAAAACTGTCGGAACAGGCCCGGCGGGAAAGTGAAAATAAACTTAAAAGTATTGTCGATGTTGCTCCGGTCGGCATTATTCTGGCGGTTGACCGCACACTCAAGGAGACCAATCCCAGGTTGTGCGAAATCACCGGTTATTCCCGTGAGGAACTCCTGAATCGGAATGCCCGATTCCTCTATTTTTCCGAGGAAGATTTTGAAAAAGCCGGACAACTCGTCTATTCGGAGCGCCCGGATCGCAATGCCAACATGGTGGAATTGCGCTGGCGTCATAAAGACGGACATCCGATTGAAGTCATGCTTTATTTCAACCCGTTGGATGCGGCCGACTGGTCCCAGGGAACCACTTTTATCGTCATGGACATTACCGATAAGAAAGATGCCGAGGAAGCCCTGCGGGCCAGCGAGCGCATGATGCGCAGCATCCTCAGTTCGGTGCCGTCCGGCATCGGCGTGGTTCAAAACCGGATCTTCCATGAAGCCAACCAGCGGTTCTGCGAAATTACCGGTTATTCCCGCGAAGAACTGTTGGGACAGAATTCCCGAATCGTCTATTGGGCCGAAAAAGATTATCTGGCGGTCAAGGAAGACATGTATCCGCATATCCGCAGCGGCGACGCCGTTACCGGCGAAACCCGGTGGCGGCACAAAGACGGGCGGCGACTCGACATTCTGCTCAGCCTCACGCTGGTCGACCCGGCGCAACCGGATGGCATGGTCACGTTTACCGCGCTGGACATTACGGAGCAGAAAGAGGCGGAAGCCGCACTCCGGGCCAGCGAAGAAAATCTCCGGATCACCCTCAATTCCATCGGCGACGCCGTGATCGCCTCCGATTGTTCCGGCCGGATCACCCGGCTCAATCCGGTGGCGACGACGCTGACCGGCTGGCCGATCGAAGAAGCCGTGGGGCAACCGCTGGAATCCGTCTTCCGAATCGTCGACAGCGAAACCCGGCAGCCGGTCGAAAGTCCGATCCGCAAAGTCCTTGCCAGCGGACAGGTCCACGGACTCTCCGATCATACCCTGTTGTTGGCGAGAGATGGACGCGAATTTCACATCGCCGACAGCGGCGCGCCGATCCGCAACAGCCAGGGGGAAATCATCGGCATGGTACTGGTCTTTCACGATACGACCCGGCAGTATGAATTGGAAGAAAAACTCCGGCAGAGTCAAAAAATGGAGTCGATCGGCAAATTGGCCGGCGGCGTGGCTCACGACTTCAATAATATGCTCACCGGGATTATGGCCTCCGCCGACCTGCTGTCCCGCCGAATCGGCGATGCCAACCCCGGCGCCATTACTTTGGTCGGCATTATCCGCGATTCCTGCCAGAAGGCCGCCGATCTTACCCAGAAACTTCTCGCTTTCGCCCGGAAAGCCAAACTGGTCAGCCGTCCGGTTGAGATTCATGCCGCCGTCGGCACGGCAGTCAGCCTGTTGGAACGCAGTATCGATCGCCGCATTGAAATCGTTCCGCATTTCAAGGCGGAACATTCCACGATCACCGGCGATCCCTCTCAGATCACCAACCTGTTTCTCAATCTCGGCGTCAACGCCCGGGACGCCATGCCGGGCGGCGGGGTCATTATGATCGAAACGGACAATCTCTATCTCGACCGCACCCGCTGTGCCGCATTTGCCTTTAATTTGACGCCCGGCCTTTATCTTCATATCCGCGTCCGGGATACCGGTTGTGGAATTCCGCCGGAAATTCTGGGCCATATTTTCGAACCTTTCTTTACCACCAAGGAAGTCGGCAAAGGTTCCGGCCTCGGCCTCTCCGCCGTTTACGGCGCGGTACAGGAGCATAACGGCGCGATTGAAGTGGAAAGCGAACCGGGCAACGGAACGATTTTCGACATTTACTTTCCGTGTGCCGACAGTATTTCCCAGCCGCCGGTCGAGGAAGAACCGTTGCCGCGCGGCAGCGGTTGCATCCTGATTATCGACGACGAAGAACTGGTCCGCTATACCGCCCAGGAAATTCTGGAAGAAATCGGATTCCAGGTCATTCCGGCCATGGACGGGCTGGACGGGCTGGAAAAATACCGGCAGCACCAGACGGAAGTCACACTGGTGATTCTGGACATGATTATGCCCCGGATGAACGGGCAGGAATGTTTTGCCGAACTCCGAAAACTCAACCCATCCGTGAAAGTGATTATTTCCACCGGGTATGTCAGCGACCGCACCACCAATGCGGCCTATCCCGACGGCGCCATGGGCTTTATCCGCAAGCCGTTTACGATTACCGAACTGCATCGGGAAATCAGCCGGGTCATGGCGCTGGAATCGCCGCCGGCTTCTTCCTAGCCGTTGTCAAGGCAATCACCACCCCATCTCGATTCCGGAACGGGATTGATATAAACCATTGAAATTAACCTTCGGAACGTTTATCTTTTCTACTGATGATGAAAAAAACCATGCCTTTTCAATTGTTGATTCTGACTTACCACCGCATTCTGCCGACGCCTTCGGCCGGAGCGGTGGCGGCGCCGATTTTTACCCGCCAGCTGGAATATCTGACGAAACGGCAGTGGCAATTCATTACCGCTTCCGAACTGGCGGCAATCTGGGCCGGACGACTGTCGCCGCCAGGGGAACGGCTGATCATGCTTACCTTCGACGACGGCTGGGCCGACAATCGCTTTTACGCCGATCCGATTCTGGCCCGGTTTCAGCTTCGGGCCACGCTGGCGGTCAACACGTCGCTGGTCAATCCGGAGGACCGGTTGCGGAGTCATCCGGCAAATCTGATTCCGTCCAAAGCGGCCTTGGAGCTGGCGGTTTACGGCCGGGGGTGGGATTCGTTTCTGACCTGGCCGGAACTGGCGGAGTTGCGGGATTCCGGACGCTGGGAATTGCAGGCTCACGGCAATTCTCATCTGGGAACATATCGCGACTTGACGCACATCAAGGGATTTTTTCCGTCCCGCCGCCATTGGACAATGGAATATGCGCTCGGCGAACCGCCCTTTACCGGAGCGCCGGCAGCAACGTTTTGCAGCATCCTCGCCGCCCCGCGAACCCGGCTGGCGCCGGAATTGGCCGCCGCGCTCAAACGACCGAACAGCAACGAAGGCTGGCGGAAATTGTGCCAGTCGTTTTCGAATCCGGTCGTGCCGCTGGAAACCGACGCCGAATTTCAACGGCGCATCCGCGAAGATCTCATGTCCTGTCGCGATCTGCTCCGCGAAAAATTACAGGTAAATGCCACGGTGATGTTCTGGCCCTGGGGCCATGATTCGGAAGCCTCGATCGCAGCGGCGAAAGAGTGCGGCTTCGAACTATTAATGACCATGGATAAAGATGCGGTCACCAGTCCGGATCAGCGTTGGCGGCTGCCTCGGATTGCCGCACCGGAAACCTATTTCCGGTTCCGTCGGCGAATCGCGATTTTCTCTCGCGGCCCGCTGCGGTGGTTGCGCCGGTGGTTTTCCCGGTAAACAAACGGTCCGGAACTGCGGGTTCAGAAGCAGCCATGCTGTCTTTCCCCGCTACTCGCTTTAGATGGTAATCAGCGCGCCAGACGTTTGCTTAACGCCTGTTCGTAGGCCGCCAGATCGTCGATCCGCACTTGCGCCACGCCGCTCTTCATGGCGGCTTCCGCCACATAGCGCGCCACCCGGGGCACCACTCTCGGATCGAACGGTTTCGGAATGACCAACGTCTTTTTCAGCGAAATTTCGCCGTCGAACACTCCGGCGGCGGCATCCTGCGGATACGCCCGGGCCAGAATCGCTTTGACTTCGGCCGAAATCGGTTCGTTGACCAGTTCCGCCAGCGCCCGGGAAGCGGCCAGCTTCATATCTTCGTTGATATCGGTGGCGCGCACATCCAGTGCGCCGCGGAAAATGCCGGGGAAACCCAGCACGTTGTTGACCTGGTTCGGAAAGTCGGTCCGGCCGGTGCCGACGACGCCCGCGCCGGCATCCCAGGCATCCTGCGGAAAGATTTCCGGCGTCGGATTGGCCATGGCGAAAATGATCGGATTCGGGGCCATCGTCTTGACCATGTCCTTGGTGACGCAGTTCCCCACCGACACGCCGAGAAACACATCCGCCCCGACCAGCGCATCCGCCAGCGTCCGGGCGGAACTCGAATTGGCAAACCGCTGTTTTTCCGGATTCAAATCGGTCCGGCCGGCGTGGATCACGCCCTTGGAGTCGCACATCAGGAAGTTTTTGCGATCGGCTCCGGCGCGAATATACATTTCCGCGCAGGCGATCCCCGCCGCGCCGGCGCCGTTGACCACGAACCGGGCTCGGCCAATCTGCCGTCCGGTCAGTTTCAGCGCATTGAGCAGCCCGGCCAAGGAAATGATCGCCGTTCCGTGCTGGTCATCGTGAAACACCGGAATATTCATCGTTTTTTTCAACGTCTGTTCAACTTTGAAGCAGGCCGGAGCCGCGATGTCTTCCAGATTAATGCCGCCGAACGACGGTTCCAGCCGCTCCACGGTTTCAATCAACTTGTCGGCGTCGGTTTTGCCGTCGGGGCCGTAGACTTTGCCGACGCACAGCGGAATGGTGTCGATATCGGCAAAACGCTTGAACAATACGGCTTTCCCTTCCATCACCGGCATTCCGGCTTCCGGTCCGATATTGCCCAAGCCGAGCACGGCGGTCCCGTCGCTGACTACCGCCACGGTGTTGCCGCGACCGGTGTAGCGCCAGCTGTTTTCCGGATTTTCCTTGATTTTCAGACAAGGCACGGCTACGCCGGGCGTATAGGCTTTCGACAGATCTTCCTGGGTTTCGCATGGCTTGGAGGGCGCGATCCGCAGTTTGCCGGCCGGAACTGTTTCGTGATATTTGAGACTTGCTTCTTCGAGTTGCTGTTTGGCGTCCATAATGACTTCAATCCTTGATTCTGGTTTGCATGCGCGTGATAAGATGCGGCCTTTCAGACGATAAATCAAGCGGGCAACGGCAAGAGTTTTGCCGCCGCAAACCTGAAAACTCGAAAAATGTTTCCGGAATTCATTACAACAGAGGGACGGCAACGCGACGGCAAAAGCTCATTCGTCACACCAGGCCGACCAGCCGAACTGCCGACACGCCTGATAGATATTCCACGCCTGAAACTCATACCAGAGCGAGACGGCCGGATGCTGCCGGAAATTACATTTTTCTCGAATCAACCGACGGCAGTTGTTATAGAGCCGCCGGTTGGCTGCCTGAAAACCGTCACGCGTCCCGTCGCTATATTGGTATTCGACATCATGAATCAGAAAGGCCGGCTCGAAAAAGGTGAAAATCCGAGTCAGAACCTCCCGACTGGCTTCCGGCATCCAATCCGGGCCGCAGCCGTTATAAATCTGCTGCAAGACTTCCAACGTCAGCCCCCGATAACAAGGCGGCGTGGCGAGTCGGTAAAGAACCACGTCGCTGACCAGCCGGGCAATCCGGTCCAGCGGTATAAGCAATCCGAATTCTTTGTTTTGCCGTTGCTGTTTGATTGCCGTCAGCCGTCGTACTACCAGTTGGCGCAGAATATTCATGGCCGACGCTTCCCGGCGGCGGTTGCACTCGTACCCGTACTTGTTGCCCCCGCACTGCGGAATGCGGCCAGCCGGGCGGCGGTTTCGGCGGCGGTTTCGCCGGGGACGCCGGTATAAGCTTCCACGCAACCGGTCCCGCTGAATCCGAAGATCGACAGGAATTGAGACAACAGCGTCGACTGATTGGCTTTGATCCACATCGGCGGGCAGGTCTGGTCCTTGGTAAACTTGGCGGAACTCTGGTAAGCGTGGGCGCCGCCGCCGGCCAAGACGTTCGGCAACGCCGTGCCGCTTTCCGGTCCGCCGAGACTTTCGATTTTGGCCGCTTCCACTTCGCCGCCGGCGTTGATTGACTTGTCGGTCGTCGGCCAGCTTTTACAGCCGGCCGATAACATGAGGACGGCAACACCTATGGTAAAAATAACTTTTTTCATATCGGATCACTCCTTATTTCCCGGATCGGGATTGCGCCCGGCCCGGAACGGGTTAATCGGTGATGTTGCTGATGATTTCGTCGTAATATTCGAGAACCTTGGCGGTTTGGTCGTCGCTGAGTCCGAGTTTGCCGCACATGTTTTCGATCAATGTACGGAGTTTCGGCGCGCCGTAGGTGACGAACAGTTCCTTGACCAGCGCCAGAATGGCGGCCTTTTCGGTGTCGGTGAGCGCAACTTTGGCGTTGTGGTTGAGGAGACTGGTCAACAGCGTGATTTTGGTATCGTTTTTCATGATTTTATTCCTTGGCCGGATTTCCGGCGGTTATTCGGTTTTGAGCAGGAGGTTGGCTTCCAACAGGATTTTGGCGAACACGTCTTCGGCGATGTCGAAAAAGCCGCGCTTGCTGTTCGCACCGACCTTGCCGACGCCTTCGCCCCAGCTGTTGAGAATGCGGACGACCGGGGTTTTGACCGCTTCCCGCAGCGACGCCACCACATAGATTTCGTGGCCGCCGAGCAGATTTTGAAAGTTCGATTTCAGATAGTCGCCGGTATTCATGACCGCATCGGCTTCGAAGTCTTCATAAACCTTGATGCCGACCATCACGCCGACGCCGTGCTGATAGAGCGCCGCCCGGATCAATTCGATCGCCAGTTTCGGCGCGGCCACCGGAATCTGCCGGAACTGCAACAACTGGTTCTTTTCGGCGGCTGCGGCGTATTCCAGACTCGGTTCGACGGCGAACTGGTCGGGGTCATACGGCCAGAGGTCTTCCGGTCCCAGGCCGTACTGTCTGGCAATTTCGCAGAAGTCGTAACCGCTGGAACCGGAATCGGTGTTGAGATCGTCGATTTCGCCCTTGTCCATCATCGCTTTTCGAGCGTAATAATAAGGAGCCAGCCGGGAAAGTTTAACAAACCCGGTTTCGGGATGCAGATGACAATCCAGCTGAGCCGCCGCCATGGCGCCGGCGTTGAAAACGCAACTGCCAATCTGGCCCTGGTCAAAGGTGAACGGAATGTCTTTCGAAACGTCGGTATCCGGCACTTTTCCCAGCATGATATGGGACGCAAGTTGGAACGGAATCCGGTTTTCAGTCGGCGACAATTTGAGGTTGTAGACGTGTTTGGACATGATTTAATTCTCCTTATGGTTGGGATTTCTTTCAGTTGAAGATTTGAGCGGCCAGAATGATTCCGGCCAGCAACGCAATCAGACGCGACAGATTCATGGTTATTTCTCCTTGTTAAGTCCGAGTTTCGAGCGCAGCCATTCGAGCAGCATCCAGCCGAACGCGCCGAGCAGGGCGAAGGTCAGCCATTCCACCGCCGCTCGAAAACAGGTGGCGGTCCCGGAATGCCAGAGTTTGACGGCCTTGTGCAGCGTTTCGAGTTCTTCCGGCGTCCATTGGGCGAGGGCGTCGAGATTGCGTTGGCGCTGGCGGCGTTCGGATGGAGTCATGGCGCTATTTCCTTTGGGGGTTAAATGTAGGCGGCAGAGGGCGGGGTAAAAGCAGCGGTCCAGCGCTCAACGCCGATGGATAGGCGAGCTTCGTCGATATACCCTTGAAAATAGTCTCCGGAACTTCCCCAATACGTACCGATACGAACGCGAGTTGAGGTAAAATTGTAATCGATGGTATAGGTACCTGCGAGTACGCCGTCGATATACAATTTGATTGTCCGCGATCCGGAACTTCCGCCGTTTCCGACGACCGCCAGATGGGTAAATTTGGCGGTAGATGCAGCACTGCCAGTAATAATGGTTGACGTACTGATGGCCACCGTCCAGTATCCGTTATTGATACGCAGGGCAAATCCGTTTGAATCATCTCCGCTTCGCATATCAACGATTGCCCGCAGAGACGTTGTCAAGAGCGGATAAGCGCGAATATCCAGCGTAAATGCCGAGGTGCCGATGGCGAACAGCGAATTGTCGGAGGGGCTGACATAATCTCCGGAACCGTCAACATACAGGCTCGCTCCGCCGAATGCCGTACTTTGTGCCGTACTGATTGCCGCATTTCCGGAGGCGGTAAACGTGGTTGCGTTGGAACTGCTGTCCGCCATCGTCGTACTGCCGGAAGAGCCGTCGAAATGCAGCAGAAATTTGGTATAGCTGTCATTGCCATAAACGGGGGCCAGTGCGGCATCGACGGAAGAACGATAACGGACCGGGTTGCCGAATTCGTCCCGGTCGGATAATTTCATGATGGACATTCTTAATCCTCCGTACTGGCGAGGGCTTTCTCCTCGCGTTGAACGTAAGCCTGAGTTCCGCTCATAATTACACCGTCCCGAGCGCCCCGTGGGCGGTAAAGGTGGTGTCGGTCGCGGTGGAATTGACCGCCAGTTTGCCGCCGGCGGGAATGATGAGCTTGTGATCGAGAACCACCGCATCGGCGGCGGTAATCTCCAACGGCACGGTTTGAGCAAGCGTCCCGGAACTGTTGTAGATCAAAAGGTTGACCGTGGCGGCGGTCGGCGCGGCGATTTGAACGGTAAGCACGGTCAGAACATAACCGCTGGCAATGGTGGGAACCAAGTTGAAATCGGTTGCGGCAGTAGTGGTGGTGACGTTGTATTGACTGAGGGTAACGGACATGATTCTATCTCCTTGTTTTTTTATCTTTCGATTAGCCGAAAATGATGGCGTAGGCAATGGCGGCGGCATCGGTACAGCCGCCTCCATCCGCGCCGGTCGATCCTGTTGCGCCAATGGGGATGCCGAAGTTCAACACGGCGGCGGTGGTAGTCCCGGAATTGGCGACGGTGGCCGAACTGCCGGCGGCAAGCGTCGTCACCGTGCCGATGCTGACCGTGGCGGCGGCGCCCTGCGGAATCCCGAAATTCAACACGGCGGCACTGTCCGTACCGCTGTTCGTGACCGTGGGTGTCGAGCCGGCGGACAACGCCGTTACGGTGCCGACCGACATCGTTCCGGACGGACCGGTATTCCCGGCGGGGAGCGCAAAGTCCAGCACGGCGGCATTTGTCGTTCCGCTGTTGGTGACGGTGGCCGAACCCCCGGCGGCAAGCGTGGTAATTGTGCCGACCGTCACCGTCGCCGCCGCGCCGCTGGACACTTCCAGCGTCCAATAACTCGACGATGAACTCGGCGTATTGCCGGTGTTGGAATCGGCGGTGGAGATATACAGTGCTCCATCATAAGTTACCATGTCGTTGATCGCATACGTGGTCGCGCCGCTGTACGCCCCGCGATTGTTGACGCCGGTTCCGGCCGCGCCCTGCGGAATGCCGAAATTCAACACCATCGCCGTATTGGTTCCGCTGTTGGTGACGGTGGCGGAACTCCCCGCCGCCAGCGTGGTAATCGTGCCGATGCCGACCGTGGGTGTGGCCCCTTCCGGGATACCGAAATCCAAAACCATGGCGGTACTGGTTCCGCTATTGATGACCGTGGGCGTCGAGCCGGCGGACAACGCCGCTACCGTGCCGACCGTGAGCGTGGGCGTGGCTCCGGCGGGAATGCCGAAATTCAGCACGGCGGCGGCGGTGGTCCCGCTGTTTGTCACTGTGGCGGAACTGCCCGCATTCAGCGTGGTAATCGTGCCGACCGTCACCGTGGCGGCCGCCCCGTCGGTTCCGGCGGGAATTCCGAAATCCAGCACGGCAGCCGCAGTCGTACCGCTGTTCGTAACCGTAGGAGTGGCTCCGGCAGACAACGCCGCTACCGTGCCGACCGTGATCGTGGCCGACGCCCCGTCCACGCCGGACGGAATGCCGAAATCCAGCACGGCGGCAGTGGTGGTCCCGGAATTGGTTACGGTGGGGGTGGCCGACGCCGATATGGCGGTGACTGTGCCGACCGTAACCGTTCCCGCCGTCCCGGTGTCGCCCTTGGCGGCCAGCTTGGCCCAATACGCGGTATCGGCGGCAAAACTCGGCGTGTTGCCGGTGTTGCTGTCGGCCAGCGAAATATAGCTGGAACCGTCATAGCTTACCGTGTCGCTCAAATAGTACGTGGTGGCGGCGGCATAAGTTCCCTGCCAGTGTTGACCGGGCAAGCGCATGGATTCGGACCACGCGCCGTCCGGGTAACGCTGCTGATAGAAGCGGTCGGTCGCGGCTTGGATAGTGTGCCAGTCGGAATCGGTGACGGAATCGGTGGCGCAGTAGCGGAATTCCCAGGCGGCTTTCAGCAGCGCCAGAATTTCCGTTTTCGTCAGGTATGCCGGATCGTCCTCGGCCGGAGCGCCGCCATCGGAAGTCACGCGATTGACCGCGGTAAACCGGAACGAACCCAGCGCGGAAAATTCGCTGCTGCCGGAAGGCAACATTTCGATACCGCAATAGCAACTGGAAATGCTGTAACTGGTCCCCAGCGCGGTACTGAATTTGGCGGTATTGGTGTTGATCCGGAAACTGACTTGTCCCTGTGTGCGATCCGCCGTCGCGCCGCCGATCCAGTCCCCGGCGAGATCGACGCGGTTAGCGCTGTCGCTGGTCTGCGTCGAATAGAACATCAGCGCGGTATCGGAATCGAAATCGTTGTCGCCGACGATTCGCATTGTAGCGTCGGACGGGATGGCGTGAACGGTCATCGTAACCGTTCCGTCGGAAGCAATCGTGACATCGTAAAAGGTGGCGCATACTACGCACATTTCGGCATACATCAGCCGCAAGTACGATGCGTCGGACGTGATGACGCTGCCGGCCGCATCGATCTGCTTGCCGCTGGCGGCGTTGATGTTAATCGGAACCCGCTTGTAATCCATGATCATAAATCCTTTTCAGTTGGTTTCTGGTGGCGGAGAGACGTAAAATCGTTAAGCGTACAAAGCGGTTGGCATGAAGTTGTTTCGGACCGTCGAGAGAGTTCGGCGGCCAGTTTTCGCGCCTCCGCCAGTTCTTCCGGCGAGGGCATCTCGACCGGAACCCGCGAGGCGGGAGTAATCATGGCCAACCGTTGTTCGAGTAACGCGTCGATACGATGATTGAATGCCGCCGTCACGCCGCGAGCGGTAATCATGGCGGCCTCATCGAGTTGAGCCAGCATGGCCAGACGATAGAGCTCCAGAAAGTCCGGCATGGACAGTTCTCGCAGGTCGGACAGCCGGTAGCCGCCGAACTGTTTCAGCACCAGGGCCGCGGCAAAGCGCAACGAGCCCCGAATCCCGGGCGGCGATGAAGTCCGGAAAGATTTCATTCCCGCCAGAAAAAGTACCAGGGTTGCCAGTTGCGGCCAGGACCAGGCAGCCGCCTCGGCCATCACCGCCGGCGGCAGTCCCGGGCGGAGAAGGTCCAGAATTTCAGCGGTCAGGCCGGCCTCGTCTTGGCCGTCCGAAGCGTCAATCCGGGTTTGAATCGACCACACCTGCCGTAGGGTCAGCCCGTCAACCCGATGCCGTCGTCCGGTGTGGTCGATCAATTCATACCGGCGTCGCGGGGAAGATGATTTTCTCATGATCTCATCCTCACAGTTCCACGCCGGAAGTTCCGGAATGAAGCGATCGCGCCTGCCAATCCTGCCAATCCTGTCGCAGATATTCCAACAGGGAGGATTGTCGGGCCGTCTCATTGGCAATGCGAGTCAACAATTCCGGAACCGTCGAAGACGAAGATGCCTGGTCGAAATCGGCTGCCAATGAATTGGAAGTCGTTCCGTCGTCCGAAAGCGTCGCAGACGAACGGACGGATGCCGCCATTCCGGTTGCGGCGGGTGAGCCGTTTCGGCCATCAAAACGGGATTGGCCTTCGTTATTTTCGGCAACCAGCCAATTTACCGGGGACGTCGAACCGGGATTTACCGGGGACGCCGAAGCCGTCCCGATTTCCGAACTTTCCCCGATTGCCGAATTTTCCCCATCCGGAGAGGTCTCGGCAGTGAGGGGGTTCCGACGCAATGGCGGCGCGGCGGCGTGCCCGGCATTCGTCCCCGGAAGATTAATTCCGGCGGTCAACCTTTGACTGAATTCCTGTAACTCTACGGTCAGGTCTTGAACTACGGAGTCTTTGGGTGACAGCGTGCGCAAATCCAGACTGTTGTTATCTTCGTCTGTAAAATCATCCGACATTTTTCCCTCCAACGTTGATCCCATGATCGGGATGTCCGCAGAAAAGAAAAAACGTCAACATTTGAGGTGGAATCAGCGTTTTGGCAAGGCGCGATCAAGCGCTCGGCGAAAACTCGCCGGGGCGGGAATCCAGAGATGACGATAAAATGACAGAGACGTCGGGGGCACGCGAGTGAAATGAGGTCCTGCCGCGAACGCCGTCCGATTTTACCGCCGAACCATGGACGGGCCAAAAACAATCCGCCGGCAGAACGATATTCTTTCCGTCGGATCAAATATAATATATTGCGCTAAAACATGTTAAAGATGAAAAGTTGACAAATATCGGACCGGAAATCGTCTGGCTGGCAAGATAAAAAAAGCGGTCCGTTCGGAAATATCCGCCCGGACCGCTGGCCATTTCACTAATTTCAGCAGGTTTTAAAACTTGCCGAAATCGTCTTCATCGAAGGAGATAACGTCTTTGGCCGATTTGCTTTTTCCCCAATTGGCATCTTCGGCATTATATTTCTTTTTGCCGGGTTCAGCCGGTTTCAAGGCCGGTTGCGGACGACTTCCCAGTTTCCGGGTGGGTTTGCCGGTAACGGCTTTCGGCGCGGCGGCCGGAGCGGTCGAGGCAAACGCATTGACGCCGTTATCCTGCGCAGTCTGGAACTGTGCCGCCAGGGACAACAGATGGTTGGCCTGTCCGGAGAGTTCTTCGGCGGCAGCGGCGGTTTCTTCCGCATGGGCGGTATTCTGCTGCGTAACCTGGTCGATTTGGCCGAGCCCCTGATTGACTTGCGCGATGCCCTGCGCCTGTTCGTTGGACGCCACGGCGATTTCGCCCGCCAGATCGGCGACTTTCACAATGCCTTCGACGATCTGCTTGAATGCCACCGCCGACGCTTCGGCCACCGCCAGACCGTTTTCCGCTTTCTTCGTGGAAGCATCGATCATCTCGGCGGTTTCCTTGGCCGCTTTCGCGCTGCGCCCGGCCAGGTTACGAACTTCGTCGGCGACCACCGCGAAGCCTTTGCCATGGATTCCGGCGCGAGCCGCTTCCACCGCCGCGTTCAAGGCCAACAAATTCGTCTGGAACGCGATATCGTCGATGACTTTATTGACCTTGGCGATCTCCTGGCTCGACGCATTGATGTCGCGCATGGATTCGACCATTTTTTCCATGTTCTGCGCCCCGGATTCCGCCGCCGATTTCGCTTCGTTGGAGAACTTGCTGGCCTGACCGGCGCTTTCCGCGTTTTTCGTGATCTGCGAACCGATTTCCGTCATGGACGAGGTAATTTCTTCCAGCGATGCCGCCTGTTCGGTCGCGCCCTGCGACAGCGACTGGCTGGCGTCGGCAATCTGCTGACTGCCGGAATTGACTTGCTGGACGGCCTCCGACACCTGAGTGATGGTGCTTTCCAGACTGGACAGCGAGGAGTTGACATTTTCTTTTAACTGTAGAAATTCGCCATGGTAAGCGCCATCGACGCGAATCGTCAAGTCTCCTGCCGCCATCTTGTTCATGACTTCGATAATTTCTCCGGTCGGCTTGGCCACCGCTTCGATGAAGTTATTGACGCCGGTGATGATTTCGCGATAGGCGCCCTGATGGGCGCCGGCATTGGCCCGGGCGTCAAGCCGTCCGTCCAACCCGGCTTGCGCCAGCAGATTGGCATCTTCGATCAGCAGTTTGATGGCTTTCATCATGGTAATCATGGCCGGCATCAATTTATCCTGTTCGGACCGCCGCCCGACTTTTTCGTATTTGGCAAGGTCGCTGATGTCGCCTTCGGCAACCTGGGTCAGGGAATTCTGAATTCCAGTCAATTTGTCGCCGATGGCGTTGACGCCGGTGGCAATCTTCAGATAATCGCCTTTCAGACCGGCACAATCGACTTTGCGAGTGAGATCGTTGACCTCAAGCCGGGCAATCACCTGCAAGGCCTCGTTGATCGGCACGGAAATATTGTTCAGGGTCAGATTGACCGCCTCGATAATCTGGCGATAAGCGCCGGCAAATTGAGCGGCATCGCCGCGGAAGGCCAGATTCCCTTCTTCGGCGGCATGAGCCAGATTGGCAAACTGCGCTTCGATCTTATTCAATGTTCCCGGAATCCGGTTGATGGCTGCTGCCATCACGCCGATTTCGTCCTTGCTGTCAAGATTAAGTTGCTGACTGAAATCGCCGTTGGCCACGGCATTGGCCACGTCCACCGTCCGGTTGAGCGGCTTGGTAATGGCGGCGGTGATGATTACGCTGAACAGAATCAACAGAATCAGGCCGATGACAAAAACGACGGCAATAATCATTACTCCTCGATCGGCCGCGTTGCTGGCCGCCTGTACCGATTCGTCACTGAGTTTTTCCGTCAAAGAAATCAACTCTTTCAGCTTGGTTTCCGAGGCGAGAAAGTTACTGCGGGTGTCAAGCGCATTTTTCAGCAACCGGGTATCGAGCTGAGCCACATCCGGCGACTCCAGCGTTTTTCCCGTGGCAATCAACTGATCGCGTTGCGTACTGAGTTTAATACTGCTTTCCAAGCCCTGCTGCCACACTTGCCACGCGGTTTTGGCTTCTTCCCATTTCTTCAGCGCTTCGGCGCTGTGAGGAAGTTTTTCATATTCTTTGAAATTGTTTTCCGCATCTTTCAAAGATTCCGTGACCTTCTGGTATTGCGCCATCCGAACATCCCCGGTAATTCTTCGATTGACCAGGCCGCGTTCGCAGATAACCACCATATATTGATCGCGGATAATTTCCGACAAATTAATAATAATCGGCAATTTCTGTTTGCCGACAATTTCCGTCTGCTGATTCAGCGACCGCATGGAAAGAATTCCGGCCAGCCCGATCGCCATGGCCATGATCATTCCGACAAACATCAGAAACATCAACTTTTTACCGATCTTCAAATTTTTAAACATGTTTTCCTCACTTCTTCAATTTTCCTATGGACTTACAATCGGATTTCGGCTGAAAAACGCTCCCGCGCCGAACTTCCCCGCCGGCCGCTTATGAAACGGCCGCGGTAAGTTGTTCGATTTCTTCATCGCGAAGCAATTTTTCGACATCCAGCAACAGTCTGACTTTGTCGCTTCCTTCCGCTCTCCCCATTCCTTTGATAAAACGGGTGCTCTGCGTTACGGAGACGGGCGGGGAAGAAATTCGGTCTTCGTCGATATTGATGACTTCATCCACCAGATCGACAATCAACCCGAATTGCAGACTGCTGACGTTAATGACAATCGAACAGGTGCGATCGTCATATTCCCGAAACGGCAACCCGAAACGGGTCCTCACGTCAATGACCGGAATTACCTGCCCGCGGAGATTGATAACCCCCTTCACGTAATCCGGCATGTTGGGAACGCGAGTGACATTTTGCTGGCCGACGATCTCGGTCACATTCTTGATGCTGATGCCGTAATCCTCCTTGTCCAGATGGAAGATCAGATAGAGGTTGTCGATAGACTGATCGTCCTGATCCGCCAGGAGATCGTCCAGGGTATCACTGGTATTACTCATAATCAATACAGCCTCATAAATTCAAGATTAATCCTGCCACAGCACAATAAGACGGTAAATGGTGTTCCTCTCCCTCCTTGCCAGGTTGCCGGACGGATAAGCCCGGATATTATGATTGTTTTGGACTCCCACGCAGCCTCAATCTATATGGCGGATTTTAAAATACTAGACGCCGAGTACACAAAATAAAATACAAATTTTGCTCAAAATCCGAATAATTGCTTGGATTTCGGAAAATCTTTGGCAATCCCTGTACAAGAGAAGATCAAAAAAAGAAGCAATATCCCATTTTTGGACATCGTTTTACAAAAAAATCCCGGGACGGTCCGACATTCTGGAACGCTTTACCCGGACCGCGCCGGAACTTTCAAACTTTAAAACTTCAATGGCAATTTTCAGAACTGCAAGTATATTGTTAAGATTTGCCTTGCGACTAAAGCAACTTTGAAGTATTAATATATAACGTTTAAGGTTTCACATGCCGAAGAGAGAAGATATAAAAAAGATCATGCTGATCGGGTCCGGCCCGATCGTGATCGGTCAAGCCTGCGAGTTTGACTATTCCGGCACCCAGGCGTGCAAAGCATTGCGTGAAGAAGGGTATGAAGTCGTTTTGGTCAACAGCAACCCGGCCACGATCATGACCGACCCCGAATTGGCCGACCGGACCTATATCGAGCCGTTGAACAAGGATATCCTTCACGAAATCATCCGCCGCGAACGCCCCGATGCGTTGTTGCCGACGCTGGGCGGCCAGACCGCGCTCAATCTTGCCATGGAACTTTACGATTCCGGCATTCTCGAACGTTACCGGGTCAAAATGATCGGCGCCGACGCGGCCGCCATCCGGCGCGCCGAAGACCGCGACCTGTTCAAACACGCCATGCAGGAAATCGGCTTGGAAAACGCCCGCAGCGCCTCCGCTCACTCGCTGGAAAGCGCCCTCAAAGTGGTACAGGATCTCGGCGGCAAATACCCGGTCATCATCCGGCCGGGCTTTACGCTCGGCGGCACCGGCGGCGGCATTGCCTATAACGAAGACCAGTTCAGGGAAATCGTTACTCGCGGCCTCGACGCCAGCCGGAATAAAGAAGTCCTTATCGAAGAATCGCTGCTCGGCTGGAAAGAATTCGAACTCGAAGTCATGCGCGACCGCAAGAACAACGCGGTCATTATCTGTTCGATCGAAAACCTCGATCCGATGGGCATTCACACCGGCGACAGCATCACCGTCGCCCCGGCTCAAACCCTGACCGACCGCGAATATCAGCGGATGCGCGATGCCTCGCTGAAAGTCATGGAAGCGATCGGCGTCGAAACCGGCGGGTCCAACGTCCAGTGGGCCATCAATCCCAAAGACGGCCGGATGATTATCATTGAAATGAATCCTCGGGTTTCCCGGTCGAGCGCGCTGGCCTCGAAGGCCACCGGGTTCCCGATCGCCAAGATCGCGGCCAAGCTCGCCGTGGGCTATACTCTCGACGAACTCCGCAACGACATCACCCGCGAGACGCCTTCCTGCTTCGAACCGAGTATCGACTATGTCGTGACCAAGATTCCGCGTTTCGCCTTTGAAAAATTCCCGGCGGCCGACAGCACCCTCACGACGCAGATGAAGTCGGTCGGCGAAGCCATGAGCATCGGCAAAAACTTCAAGCAGTCGTTCCAGAAAGCGTTGCGTTCGCTCGAAATCGGCCGCGCCGGATTCGGCGCCGATGGCAAAGACGGCAAATTCAGCGGCTTGAGCGATGACGAAATCCGGCAGGAATTGATCCGCCCGAACTGCAAGCGCGTCTTTTTCATCCGGGAGGCGTTTGTCCGCGGCTGGTCGATCGAAGAAGTTCATAAGTTGACCAATATCGACGTTTGGTTCCTGCGCCATATGCACGAACTGGCGATGTACGAAAAAGAAATCAAGTCCGTCGGCTCGCTGGAAAAACTGACCGCCGATCCGGCGCTGTTCCGACAGGCCAAGGAATTCGGTTATTCCGACC
>Ga0183095_10289_pt1 | contig 24805 bp, 29 predicted proteins | sample BioMet4_FD_130346 | JGI IMG/M metagenome (GOLD analysis project Ga0183095, IMG submission 130346) | Microbial communities from bioreactor (seeded with sewage sludge) at LBNL, California, USA - Biofuel metagenome 4 (v2) (version 3) | ecosystem: Engineered > Bioreactor > Anaerobic > Unclassified ...
TCATCTGTCCGGACGGCGGAGGCCACATTATCCTGAATGATAAGAAAATCAGTCGAGAATACTCTTTTTCGAAGGGTGGTTCGAATACGGAAACGAATGCTTCACCATTGATAAATCATCCGAACTTCAATAGGCTCGGATTTTTTTAATTTTATTAATGACTCTCGTGCACGGTGTTGGTGATTTCTGAGCCCTTTTTGCCTTTGGCGTATAATGGCCTTGCCAGATCGGATTCGCGTCCAAGATAGATTTCAGGTGGCCGGCGCCTCTTGGGTCCGGTCTGGCGACTGAACCTCGGCGGCGGCCGCCCGGAATCCAGAGGAGCAACGCATGCCAGACCGGAGATCCTCCCTCGCCAGGAGGTGCGGCGTTTTCGAGACGCCGAAGAACAAGGAAGAGGCCCTGATAAAGGCCTCGAAGGCGGCCAAGATATCGATGACGACTGCCCTTTACTGAATGGACAAGATCTTCGCTGCCTTTACCTCGTGGCAAAGCTCAATCACCCTCTCGGGCGACGTCTACGTCGACGAGAAGCACCTCGCCGCCGCCCATTCCGAGGCCGAGACCGGGGCCGGACGGGAAGAGATGCCGCGGCCTCTCGAGGAACCAGTGGTGCGTGGCCGTGGCCTTGGGCCCCGAAAAGAAGGCAATGGCGACGGCCGAGGGAAGGGGCAAATCGAGCTCGGCGAAGGTGCTCGACGCCTTCAGAAACCACATAAAACCCGGGTCGATTTTGATCCACGACCTCGACTTCTCGCATTACGAGCTGATCGCGAGGCTGAGGCTGGCGGACCAGGGCGAGAAGGCGATCTACAGATTCGATTGCCAGAGCGGCTTGGATCCGATAAACGCCTATTGCTCGAACATGGAGGATTTCGTCCGGCTCCACAGGGGCATGAACAAGCACAGGCTTCAGACTGGATGAACCTCTTCGCGTTCAAATTCGGGTGCCCGGGGAATGCCCTCCAGAAGGCGGAAAAACTGCTCGACCTTCTGCTGAAATGCAAAGAAATCGTGAGATATCGCGACTAGATGGGCGTTTCTCACCAACACCGTGCACGAGAGTCATTTTAATTGGTAAAAATTTTTTGGTAAAAAATCCTCCATCAGTTATAATTTTTATGTAGAGATAATTCTTCAACGGATTTCGTGAGCCTTGATGATGGGATGAATTAATCATCCATTTTGAAAGGATTTCCTCTCAATTATGCAAAACACATGCTTTACCAGTAAAATCAAAAAAATACTTTGGATTTCACTTACCTCGGTAATGCTTCTTTCTTCCTGCCAAAAGACTGGCTCAAGCCAAGAATCGCAGGGGGAATCCGTTGAGATAACAGACGTGTACCCAAGCTCTTTTGGCGGAGAGCCTGCTTCTTTTGCTTTGGCCCAAAGGGACGAGTCGCAGCATTGGACGATCGACATACCCTATTTTGTTTCCTATCCCCAGAATCGGGGGTTCATCTTCGTAAAATATGTGGTTGGCGAGGACCTTTACGGCCGGATGGAAAAAGGGAAGGTGGTCTTGCTCCCCGTCGGCCTGACTTTGCCCGAAACTGAGGATGGGGAGGGGACCAGTTCTCTTTCCGCGTCGGCGCTGAGCGCGGCGCCCAGTTCGCAAAGCAGCGTCGCCATCGGATCCGGCGATCCCTCCGGCAACGTGTCTAAGCGTGACCAGGCCCGGTATTATTTCACCCTTTACTCAAAGTTCTTGGTTTACCTGAAGAACTGCCAGCCATCCGCGAGCGAAACCTATTTGGGAAAGCTCGATTTGCGCGAGTACGGGGGCTCCAGCGCCGATCTCGATGAGTTGAGGAAGGGCGTCGATTTTGTGGCCTGCTCGACCTATCTCGGCCAAGATTTGGACCTGCTGCCTTTCAATTACAACAATCCAGACGTTCTCGACATCGCCGGTTTTTACAGCGCTTTCTATCAAATCGGATCCAACCAATACCCTGTTTTCTATGACAAGTACAAATCGGTCACGGCGTGCTTCAAGGACGGGGCCGATACCTTCGACGCCATTAAAAGCAGATTGAATCCATAACATTTATTTCGTTTTCAATTGTCCGTTGATTACATCGCTTAATGAGACCGCGAAATTCGCTATTCGTAGGCACTTTTCATAATGAAGGATCCTTAAGTTTACGAGGGTAAAAGTGTTTTATAAATTCCGCGGGTTTTCGCGACCAAAGCAAACCTGACGAATTCGAAGGAGCGGTGGTTCGGGCGGCCCTGGAGGATTTATTCGTCAAACCTTTTTCTCTTCGGGGAGCGGAAGACATTTCGTTATCCACATAGCTCTTTTCTCGGATGTTTATTCTTGATCTGGCCAGTCCGCAGTATCAACTTTTATAAAGCAGAACCCGTTCTAAATGACATTTCGGTGGATTATTCCGACTATCGGCAGATCGGCGGCCGTCTCGCGGGGGGTGAGCGATTTGATGAAAAGCATCGAATCGTTACCGTTTTGCAACGATAAATATCCTGCCATGCTGAATGGGCGATGCTACACTAGAAGCATGTTTTCAGAAAATCTTAAAGCCGCACGAAAGCAAGAAGGAATCTCCCAAGCCGATTTGGCGGATTTGGTTCACGTGAGCCGTCAAGCGGTCACCAAATGGGAGAGTGGAGAGAATGAGCCCTCCTTAGAAATGATCACCAGCCTTTCTGCAGCGCTTCATGTCGATGTTTCGTATTTGCTCAATGGTGAAAAGACTTCCCAAGGTACCAAGCCGGCTTTGACTTATGGAGTTTTGGCGCGACTTTTTGGTTTGCTTTTGGCGACAGTGGCGGTTTTTCTTCTGTTCTTGCCTGGGGTGGCTTTCACTTCTTCTGGCATAGAAAATATGGCTGGCAATCCCTGGGGCTATTCCTTTGTATTTGGTTCAAGCGGTCTCCTTTTGAATCCGTTGGCGTTATTGGGCTGGCTCACTTTGATCATTGGTTTTTCGGCTTTAGTCATCGATTTTTTCTTGCCCGAAGGGTCCCCAAAGAAAAAGATTTTTTGGTGGATTGCCGTTGCTTTGTTCGTGGCAGCAGCTATTTTGTTTCTTTCCTGCCAAGTATTGAACCCCCGTTCATTAGCTGGCCCTTCGCGGGGCTTGGCTGATGAAGGCATCGAAGGGATTGGACCAAGTTTTGTAGCCTCAGTTCTTGACGATGCGACTATTGCCTACGCCAAAAGCCAAGGTGTGGAAATCACTCGAGATTCAGGCACTTTCATCCAATGGAAAACTGCGTTGCTCTCACTTTATAGCCTCGTGGGGGATACCTTTTATTACAACCAATCCTCTGGCTATTGCTTAGCAATCTATTCTCGAGATTCAAATCTAGGCCCGGCTTTTTGGTCTAGTGCCGCTTGTTGTTTGGCGGCGGGTGACACACTGGTCGTCGGCTTTTTCTTTCGTCAAAGAAGGGTCCATGTCGCTTGAATGAGCTGGCTCCAAAATGACATTAATACGTTTCATCATCTTTGCAGGTGAAGATTCTTCTTGGCCATTCAGGTTTTATCGTCATTGGCGAGTTCCGAAGTTAAAGGCGTTTGATTTCGTTGCTGCGTTTTCTTCATTTTCTATTCTAAAGTTTTTTAGCTCAAGAAGAAGATTGCAATAGTCTCTGCTTCCTGATGTGTCCTCACGACCATCGAAGCCGTTTTGTCCAAGATTATCAAAGAAGACAAAATCGAGAAAATGGGTACCTTCAAAAACGTTCGTTAGTCCAAAAAAACAAGAGTCATTTTTGATATATATGATACTATATAAATCCCATTTCATCGAATTTTTCTACCCTATTGACAATTCAAATTTTTAGGGTAATGTAGTGGGTGCCAGTCAGCGAGAAAGCGGATGAAAAACCCATTCGGATTCGCGGATTGCGATCGAATGAAAATTCGGGAAGGTTTGCTCCCTTATTTTCTTTCATACCTAGCCGCCGGCATTAACGATAACTCCATCGATTTTAGAAAGTAAAGACCATACCTTACGTAGGCTCTTTTCTTCCGCGATAAGGCATTCGAACTCGAAAGCCTCTTTTCGCCAACCCATTTTTGAAAGGAAAGTCTTATGACAAAACAAAGAACACTAGTTGTTATACGAAAAAGGACTCCCCATCCGCTAATCAGCAAATTGCTGCCCAATGAAGGAATGAAGACTTTGAGGCTAAGCAAGGGTGGTTTCGCGAAAGGAAGTGAGTGAAGTATGTCAGAGAAAAAGAAACGCGGGGGGCTCCAACCCATTGGAGAAACCCTATCCATGGTGAAGGAAGGCTATCAAGGCATCCTTTTTCCCCTTGAGAAGGCGCCTCATCTGATTGGGCGGGACGAAGAAGTGGAGTTCCTCTACGAGTCCCTCCATAAGAAACGGATGAAGAACTCGATTCTTATTGGCGAAGCCGGGGTCGGAAAGACCGTGATCGTCGAAGCGCTCGCTGAAAAATTGAAAGGCCAAGTGGTTTTCCTCGAATTCTCACCCGCTGCCTGCGTGGCTGGGACCCATTACCGGGGCGATTTTGAACAGAAAGCCCCCACGATGTTGAAATATGTCACGAGTTACAACAAGCGCCATCCCGAACTCCCGCTTTATCTCTTCATTGATGAGATTCATATGATCTATAAAGCCGGAACTGCCGATGACGATTCGATGGATATTAGTAACATCTTTAAACCCTATCTCGCCGATGGTCGACTGACCGTGATCGGAGCGACGACACCTAAAGAGTATCAAGAGACAATCGCCAAAGATGCCGCTCTTACAAGACGGCTCTCCCCAATCTACGTCCCCGAGTTGGAGAAAGAAGCGGTTATCCCCATCCTCAAAGAGTTCGCCGAGGGTAAGCTGAATGACGCCCTCATTGAAGAAACCTACAGCAAATCCCTCACGCTTCAGGGCTTTAACCCGGATAAGTCGCTTGAAATCGTGGATAGAGCCTTGGCCAGAAATATCTGTACGGGAAAGCCCATCGACAAGGTGATGATCGCGGAAATTGTCCATTACTTATCTCTTGTCGCTCAGCCTGAAGAAGAAACGAAGCCAAGTCGTCATCGTTGTACGCTTTAAAAAAACAAAAGGAAAAAACAATATGACTAAAAGAGAATTCGACCAAATGATCCTTCATCTCCACCAGCGAGGAATGAAAGACGAAGACATCCTTGCGATGTTTTATCGGATGTACGCCGAAGAGCACATTTCGTATGATGCTCTCCTTGTTTTTGCCGATCGGCTTGGCTACCTGCCGAGTCCCACTTTCGAAAAGATGTCGGAGGAGGAGCGGAAAGTCGCTGGTTTCCGCAAGAAAGGAGATTGAACTATGAAACTCTATTCCATTCGAATCCCACGGGAGCAGAAGCACCTCAAAGACGAGGAATCGCCTTTTGCCCACGAATCGCCTCTTTGCTAGGAAATGCCTTATTTTTTCTACCGTTATGGGGTGGTGTCCCGCTACGTGGACGAGCGGAGCGGCTCCGTCTATCTGGGTTTCTTGTCTAAAGAAGACCAAGCCGCCTTCATCAAAGCCTTAAACGAAGAAGCTCATGTCCTTTTTAAAGGGAGCGTCGACCTCAAGGCCTTTGAAAAGCCGGGCGAAGTTGCCGAATCCCTGGTGAGGTTGCCCCATGAAGCCTGAAGAAACCTTGAAGGATCCGGTCCCCGTCTACGTCTTCCATATTCCATCAAAACAAGCCCGTTCGACGAAAAGACTTCTCGTGGGTCAAAGGATCCTCGACCTAAGCAATTCGATGATGTTTTTGGCTCAAAAGCACAACATTCTTGGTTTTTGCACTCCGGATAAACAAACCCTGGAACTTTATTTCTATTTCAAAAAAGAAGAGGATTTGCTGGGATTTTACGACGATTTTGGGAAACTCTCGATACCCAAGAGGATCTTGAGCTTGTCTATCAACGAGCGAAACACCCCATCGAGATGGAGCGAGCCGATTTCAAGGGACATTATGATGAAAGATAACCCCATCATCGTCGGAATTGCCCTCGGGATGGCTCTCTTCCTCTTCGCCCCAATTGCGGCCCTGATCGCTTTTCCCAGAGAATACATCCTTCCGACTTTCATCGAAATTGGGATCGACATCCTTTTGTTGTTATTGCCTTCCAGATTTTTTAGAAAAAGTAGCGTTGATTCTTTTCCTTGCTCAAAGAGAGTACACTAAAAATAGAGGTCAAACCATGTTTTATACTTTAAAAGAATATGAGGCGATGGCTGATGTTTTACGCAAGGCTGCTCCTTTTGCGCCCCGCGTCGGACTCATTCTGGGCTCGGGATTAGATGATTTCCTCAAGGCAGTCAAGATCGAGGCGAGTGTGCCTTTTTCTGCAATCCCCGGTCATCCTTTGACGACCAATTCGGCCCATAAGGGTCAGTATCTTTTCGGAACGTTTCAGGGTGTACCTCTATTGATTGCAGACGGTCGCCTTCATTATTACGAAGGCTATTCATCCGAACAGGTCGCGTTACCCGTTCGTTTATTCCATTTATTGGGCATCAAAAAGCTTATCATCACGAATGCGTGTGGTGGCATTAGCTATGGTCCTGGTACTTTAATGCTGATTTCCGATCATATTTCCACTCTCGTTCCTTCGCCCTTACTTGGAACGAATATTGAGCGTTTCGGTCCTCGCTTCCCCGATATGAGCGATCCTTGGGACGATAAGGATCGTTCTGCGATTCTTGCGAAAGCGAAACAGGCCGGGTTGCCCGTTGAAGAAGGCGTTTACCTTCAATTCTCCGGTCCCCAATACGAAACAAAAGCCGAGATTCGGATGGCCGAGCGTCTCGGGGCGGATGCGGTAGGAATGTCCACGGTGATTGAGGCAATTGCCGCCGCTCATTCGGGCATGGCAACTTTAGGAATTGCTACCATCGCAAATTGGGCTTGTGGGAAAGTCCCAGGCAAATTAGACGATGCTGAAGTGCTCAAGGCGGGTCAGCGTGTCGCGCCTCAATTGACCCAGCTCTTGGCTTTGGCTCTCGGAGTTCTCGCTTAGTCTGTCGGCTTCTTTCAACAAAAATAATGGCGATTTGCAGAGATTTTCCAGCTAGAATGCTTCATTCGAAATGACGAATGAGAAGGACGGGATGGCAACGTTGGGGAATAGTGGTCTTTGGAATCCTTTTTTGGCATTGTTTTCCGGGCTACAACTTCCATGAATTATTACTCAGTTTTTCTCTCAAACTCATCGTTGAAATGAATGCCCTCTTCAAAGATAGTTTTTTGGTTTGTGGGAAGAATGAAGAACAAGACAAAGAAATCCCAAAATATCTCCTCTTGCGTAAGCGCTTACAAAGCGTAAACTAACCTTGAGGTCTTTTCATGGATAATCAACATTACATCCTCCCTTTTGAAGAGCAGCTCTCTTTAAAAACGCTCAACGAAGAAGTTGACCGTTGCCTTCTCTGTCTTGACGCTCCTTGCTCAGCTGATTGCCCAGCCGGGACTGATCCGGCTAAGTTTATTCGTAGCGCGCGTTTCCTCAACTATGAAGGAGCGGCGGAGACGATTCGCGAAAATAACCCCTTAGGCGCGATTTGCGCTCGGGTTTGTCCGACGGAACGCTATTGCCAGAAGGGTTGTTCTCGCAGCGGGATCGATCGTCCGATTGACATTGGCAAGATTCAGCAATTCCTGACTGATTATGAAGTAGCCCATGGAATGAAAATCCTTGCAAAAGGGAAGCCAAATGGCAAAAAAGTTGCTATCGTTGGGGCTGGTCCAGCTGGCTTAACAGCCGCCGCCACCCTTGAAAAACTAGGTTATGCCGCCGAAATCTATGATGAACGGAAAGAAGCGGGGGGCTATCTCCGTTATGGAATCCCTGAATATCGTTTGAGCAACGCCGTGGTCGATAGCGAAGTGAAGCAGATTGCCGATCTTGGTGTCCAATTTCATCTCGGTCACAAAGTCGATCAAGCGAAACTCAATGAACTCAAAGCTAAATACGATGCCGTGATTTTGGCGATTGGTCAAACTGAGGGCAAGAGTTTGCCTTTATTTAAAGGTGCGAAAAACGTTAGGAATGCCGTCGATTTCTTAGCGGAAGTCAAGATGGCCCAAGGCAATGTTGATTTACCCGATAACATTTTGGTCATCGGGGGTGGCGATGTCGCGATGGACACCGTTACGACGCTTAAACTCCTCGGTGTCCCTCAAGTGACCGATGTGGTCTATGAAACCTTTGCCGAATTCAAAGCGAGCAAAAAGGAATTGCACGGCGCCCAAAAGTTGGGCGTCTCGATCCTTGATGGCTATGTGCCGGTCTCTTTCGAGGATGGCGTGGTTGGCTTCAAGCATCGCTTCAAGGAGAGCAACTTATCGGTTAAGGCCGATTTGATTATCTTAGCGGTGGGACAAGTCACCGCCTTGGGCGATTGGACGGACTTAGTTCTCGAGAAAGGCGAAGGCAAAGACCATGGCAAGATCTTCCTCGCGGGCGATATCGCCCATGGCGAGAAGACCGTGGTTTATGCGGTACGAACGGGCAAAGCTGCGGCTTATGCGGTCGATGCTGCGATTGGAGGAAAATAAGATGATTAACAAAGATTTATCAATCGATTTCTTAGGAGTGAAGTTCCCCAATCCTTTTTGCTTAAGCGCTTCGCCCGTGGGCAATTGCTACGACATGTGCGCCAAAGCCTACGATGTTGGCTGGGGTGGGGTGGTCTTCAAGACCATCGGCTTTTTTATCGCTGACGAGGTCTCGCCCCGCTTTGATAAAATCGGAAAAGAATCGACTCCTTTTGTCGGCTTCAAGAATATGGAGCAGATCGCGGAACATCCCCTCGAAGAAAATTTGCGGGATATCGCCCGTCTTAAAGAGAAGTATCCTCATCAGGTGTTGATCGCTTCGATCATGGGTGCGAATGAAGACGAATGGGAAAAACTTGCGGCCTTGGCAACCGATGCCGGGGCGGATATGTTGGAACTCAATTTCTCCTGCCCGCAGATGACATCTCACGCGATGGGCAGCGACGTGGGCTCAAACCCCGAACTCTGCCAGAAATATTGCGCTGCGGTTCGCCGGGGGAGCAAGTTGCCCTTCATGGCGAAGATGACGCCGAATATCACCGATATGGTCCCCGTTGCGAAAGCTTGTTTATCCGGCGGGGCGGACGGGATTGCCGCCATCAATACCGTGAAGTCGATTTGCTCGCTTGATCTTGACCGCCACATTGGCATGCCGATTATCGATGGCAAATCCTCGATTTCAGGTTACTCGGGCAAGGCGGTGAAGCCCATCGCTCTTCGCTTTATTCAGCAGATGCGTCAGGCGATTCCTGATGTTCAAATTTCCGGAATCGGCGGCATCGAAACCTGGGTTGATGCGGCTGAATTCATTCTTTTGGGCGCAAAGACCCTCCAAGTCACGACCGGTATCATGGAATATGGCTATCGGATTGTCGAAGACATGAAGAATGGTTTGATGCATTACATGGAAGAACAGGGGGTCGAGCACTTGGAAGACTTGGTCGGCTTAGCCAACCAAAACATGGTGCCGGCGGAAAGCTTGAACCGGGATTACAAAATTTATCCCTTGATTGATTTGGATCAATGCGTCGGGTGCGGACGCTGCGTTATCTCCTGTTATGATGGCGCCCATCAGGCGATGGAATGGGACAAAGACACCCGTAAGCCGAAGTGCAATCACGATAAGTGCGTCGGCTGCTTGCTCTGCGGGCACGTTTGCCCTGTCGGAGCGATTACGAAAGGCGAACTTGAGTTCAAAAAGGGTCGGGCTAAACTCCGCAAACCTGAAGACATCATTCGCTAAACAACTTTCCGTTTTTTGAAAAAGGAACGCCCCGAGAGAAGAAAACCTTCTTTGTAATGGCGTTTTTATGAAACGATTTGTGGATTTCCTTTTTTTCGTCATCTTTGGCCAAGCCTTGCCTTAGATTGAAGAGAGGATTCTCTTGGTCTATGATGTAGGCGAAATAAAGGAAAAATGCATGAAAAACGCCAAAATTGGCCTCTTTGCGTTATCTGGTGCCGAATTTGTTGTCGCGCTCGTTTTGTTTTTCGTTTTCACCATCCATGGCAAAATGAATGTGGGAGAAGGCGGCGAGGCGTTAGGCTGGATCATGGCGGTTTCGATGACACCTTTGCTCGCGTTATTCGTGCTGCGTTGTATCTTTCTTTCGAAAAAGACCAAGCCTGAAACGAAGATGAAATTAGCCCCGGTTTATGCGGTATCGAATCAACTTCATATGCCGATTGGCGCCGTTACCCTCGGTCTTCTTTGCATCCATTTCGCGATGGTGTTTGATGTCCATGATCCTTCGTATCTTCATTTCATCACCGGCTATGTGTTAATCGGCTTGCTTTTCGCTTTGGCCATCATTGGCATTATCGCTCATACGAATAAGACCCCGGCCCGCAAATACTTGACGCTTTGCCACCAAATCGATGTGGCGCTTCTCATCGTCGCTTTCATCGTTCACTTAATTTTGAAATAAGCCTATCGCTTTTGACATCGTCGTTCTTTTGTCTTGTTTCTCATATTGTTTTGAAGCGTTCAATTATCCTTTTCCTTTTTCTTCCGCTAGACTAAAGGCAATTAAAAAGGAGACTATTTATGCCAAATTTTGCCGATCCCTTTACCGCCAACGTTCAACGGAAAATGACCTCAGCCGAGTTGATTCAAGCGCTGCGTCTTGATATCGCGGGAGAACTTGAAGCGATTTATCTTTATGACGCCCATTATCAGGCAACGGATGATCCGCGGGCCAAAGCGGTCTTGGCGGATATTCGGGATGAAGAAAAAATCCACATGGGTGAACTCATCACGCTGATGAGGACCCTTGATCCTAAAGAAGCCGAGCAATTTCTTAAAGGCGAGAAAGAAGTAAAAGAACTCTTCGAAGAAATTATGGCGAAATAAAAGCTTATCTGCCGCGTTTTCTCTTTTCTTTTGAAAAACGTTTCCTCCGCAAAAAGCCTTTCTTTTTCGCAAAACTCCCTCTTTTCTTGTCACTTTCATCGGTGATATAATGGGCGAGTTTTATGGATAGTGGCATCGAATCGTTTTTCGAAGAGCCTTTCTTGCCGAATACCCCGATTTCTTTTTATCCTCGCGATGAACATGGTGATGTTTACCCCACGCGGAAGACTCGGTCTTTTGATTATGTGAAGGATGCCAATCTTGTTTATCGACCCTCCTGTTTTTCTTTCCGCCTGAAACGTGTTTTGTTTCGTCTCGTCGGCTTGGCTGTGGGAGAACCGGTTGTCTTTTTCCGTTATCTCTTGTCCATCAAAGGCCGCAAGATCTTTCGGGAGCATAAGCGGGAACTCAAAGAGGGCTTCATCACGATGGCCAACCATGTTTTTCCGCTCGATTGTCTAGCGGTATCCGCGATTCGGCCTTTCCGGGTGCCTGAATTCCCGATGTGGCAGGATGGCTTTGAATCCTCTCAAGGGGCGATGATGCAAGCCTATGGCGGCTTTCCGGTCGTGAAGAATCCTTATGGCTATGAAAAGGCCTATCGGTGCATGAAAGACGTTCTCCAAGAGAAAAAGTGGCTCCATGTTTATCCCGAAGCGGCTTGCTGGTATTACTATGTTCCGATTCGGAGTTTCCTCAATGGCGCTTTCCGTCTCGCCTACGAAACCAAGCGTCCGATTTTTCCTTTAGCCTTCTCCTTTCGTAAAAGAAGGGGGATTTATAGGCTATTTTTCCCCAAAGAACCTTTAGTGACCTTGCGGATTGGCCAGCCTCTTTATGCCGATACCTCTTTGTCTCAAGGTGAAGCGATCGTCAAACTTCGTGATGAAGTTCATTTAGCGATGGTGCTCTTGAGCGGGCTGAGCAGCGAGAAACAAAATCAAGAATTGAAGCACCATTATTCCTATCGCTGATCCGAAAATGGCGATTTTGGTTTTTCGGCACAAGGTCTTTTTCCTGCGATTTGTTATCATTCAATTGTTAAGGAATCGCTGTTCAATCTTGATTGAGTTTTCCCCATCTAAGCTCCTCGTTTCTTCTTGGAAGAAATGGAGTGAAGGAGTTTGATCCTTAATCGCCTCTTAATGAATGCCCGTAAAGGAACCCTTATGAAAAAAACATCTTTATTTTTCCTCAGCGCCTTCACTCTTTTGAGTCTATCCGCCTGTGGAGGAGTTCCGAGTTCCTCTTCCATCTTGACGTCAAAAGACTCTTCCTCTTCGAATTCCGCCTCTTCCGCTGATGGGACGGCATCTTCTCAAGAGGCTTCTTCCTCATCTTCCTCCGAAGGTTCTTCGAGCAGCTCTTCAACAAGTTCTTCCGAGAGTTCTTCGAGCAGTTCATCCACGAGTTCTTCAGTCTCTTCGGACAGTTCTTCTTCCTCAAGTTCAAGCAGTTCTTCTTCCTCGAGCGTTGAGCCCCCTGTGGAGTTTGTCCAAGCGACCTCTTTTACCGCGAATGAGTTTGAGAGCAAAACGTATACCGCGAATTTCACGGTGGGAGGCTTCGTTTTTACTTCGGATGCCACCAGTGGATGGATTTGCGACAGCAACACCAAAGATGTCAGCTATAACGGCACGAAAATCACCAAACGAGTGAAATCGGGTGGGGTGGGCAAATATGGCAATCGTTCGATCCAATTCTATACGGCGCAGTCTGGCAGTTTGAATTTAGGAATCGTTTCATCGAATTCTTCGACCGCAACCAAGGCCACCTTAATGAGTTCCGAAGGAGAACTGGTCGAAGAAAAAGACATTGCCACAACGATTGGCGTCGTGACTTTCTCCCTTCCGGGTGCCGGTGTTTATTCCTTATACGCCACCGGAGCAAAAGGCATCAATGTTTTCTATGGCGAAGTCACCAATACCGGTGGCGGTGGTGGTTCGACTCCGACTCCGACCCCCGACGTCCCCGCTTCGCCTGTCGCGGACTCCTCGGCGATTTACGTTAGTAGTTCCGCCCTTTCAACGGGCACGGGAACCCTGATGGATCCCACTTCGTTTGAAAATGCCCTCCTTAATGTTAAAGCCGGCGGATCGATTCTTCTTAAAGCGGGCACTTATTCTTATGGCTACACCGTTCGAATCGCCTATGGCAACGATGGCGAAGCGAACGCTTTGAAGACGATTCGAAAAGCCGATGGGGAGACTGGCGAAGTGGTTTTTGATTTCGCCGCTGAGGCGCTTGACAGTACGATGCGGGGAATTGAACTCCATGGCAATTATTGGCATCTGAAGGACCTCAATATCACGAACGCCGGAGATAATGGTCTCTTCGTTTCGGGAAACCACAACGTCATCGAGCTTTGCACCTTCCACGAAAACCGTGATACCGGATGTCAGATTTCCCGGAGGGTTTCGACCTTGTCCGCCATGGCGGATTGGCCCCATGACAATTTGATTAAAAACTGCACCTCTTTTGATAACTCTGACGCCTCGGGCGAAAACGCGGATGGTTTCGCTGCCAAACTCACCTGTGGGCCGGATAACACCTTCGATGGTTGCATCTCTTATGCCAACTCCGATGATGGCTGGGACTGCTACACCAAAACGGCGACAGGTCCGATTGGGACGATCCATTTCCGCAACTGCTTGGCGATGTATAACGGCTACACCTTTAAAGGAACGACAGCCCAAGGGGATTGCAATGGCTTTAAACTCGGCGGCAGCAAAATCGAGGTGAACCACGATTTGGTCAACTGCATTGCTTTTGGCAATGGCAACCATGGTTTCACCGATAACTCCAACTATGGAACCATCACCATTAGTAATTGTACTTCCTACGATAACTCGCGCGCTGATGGGAAGAAATCGAACTTTGATTTGAACCGTGACAAGATTGCCCATCACGTCATGAGTTCTCTTCTCTCGGTGGTGGTGAAATCGGCTTCCGACAAATATGGGGGCAGTTTGGCCTATTCGATTTTGAATAACGGCGGGAAATATTACCAATGGGCTGCTGCGACGACGGTTAATGGCGATAAAGTGGGGGCGAGTTCCGTGACGATAACTCCGGCGGACACCTTTGTCTCCACGAGCGCCCCAGAGATGACCTCTTCCAGCGTCCACCAGGACTATCGCTCAAGTGATGGCAGCATCAAACTCGGTGATTTTCTCAAACTGAAGTCGTCGGCTTTAGCCTTCACGGCAGGCGAAAATTCCGCTCCTATAGGCGCCGATTTGAGCGGAAAGTAGCCTTTTTGTCAATGCTATTTTGAAACGTCTTAAAAAACATTACGAATATCACGATAATCAAAATTAGCTTATACAAGAGGCAAAGCACATGAAAAACGCAAGTCGAATTCTCATTATCATCGGTATGGCTTTGATTTCGTTCAGTACCATCCTGACCCTCAGCATCTTTGGCGCGACAGGCTATGCCGCGATTAAACAAGGACTCGCGGATGGTTCCATCACGAGCGATTTGAGCAACGATCCTCAAACTCTATTCACGATTGTGTTCGTTACGCTTGCGGTGATTTTTGGTCTCAAGCTCTTAGGAACGTTCCTCGTTGGCTTCTTTGCCTTGAATAGTCTCAAGAAAGCGACGGAAAAGAGCCAGGTCATCGCCCCGGGCGTCTTGCTTATCATCTTTGGCGACACCCTTTCGATTGTTGCTGGCATTCTGATGCTTTGCTTACCAAGCGACTCCTTCCAAGCCGAAGCGAAGAACAACTAAATTCATCACAACATTAAAAAACGGCTTTGGCCGTTTTTTTTAGTCTCGTCCGTCGTTTTTTCTTTCGCAAAGCGGGGCTTCATCGTCAAGGATTTTGAAATCCTGAGCGAGCGTCGATAAAGGCGATTCACTTGCGGCTTTGTTCGCGTTTGGAGTGGCGGCAGGCTTTTTCTTTTTCATCATCCTATAATCTTAGGTCGTTCTATGCGATAATCAAAACCAAGCACGGAAGATTTCCCGTTTTTGGGACCTCCTGAAAGGAAAGGGTTTTATGAAAGATAAGTGGGATTTGCGGTTTATTTATAAGGATGAAGCGGCGTTTGAAAAGGATTTAGCCTATATCAAGGAAGTCTTGACTCCGAAGATGGCTTCCTTCCAAGGGAAACTCCAAGACGAAAAGGCTTTTAGCCAGTTCCTCGCCCTCGAACGTGAGAGTCAGAAAGTCTTCACCAAACTTTATCTTTATGCCGGCTGCGCCAGCGATCAGAACAAAAAAGATGTCAAAGCCAACGAACGGCATGACCGCGTTCAGCTCGCGATGCAAGATTATATGGACAAACTCTCTTGGAGCGATCCGGAGATCCTCGCTTTGGGCGAGGAGAAAGTTAAAACCTATTTCGCTCATCATCCCGAAGACAAAGAATTTGATTATTCTTTTGAAAAACTCTTCCTGGATCAAAGCCACATCTTAAGCGCCGACAAAGAAAAACTCCTTGCTTCTTTCGCTCCGTTAGAGGAAGAAGGCAGCAAACTTTATTCGATGCTTTCCGTGGGCGATTATGTGCCAAAGAAAGCCACCCTTAAAGATGGCAGCAGCGTGGAAGTGAGCCAAAGCAATTGGACCAGCCTCATCGCTGCGACGAAAGATGCCGAAGACCGCCAGGCGATTTTCGAAGCGTTATACCGCTACTATGACGAACATAAAAACGTCTATGCCGAAATCTATAACAATACGGTCCAGGCTGAATTTTCGGAGATGAAGTCTCGCGGTTATCATTCGATTCTCGAAGAGCATTTGTTCCATAACAAAATCCCGACTTCGGTCTTCCTTAACCTCGTCGACGTCGCTTCCTCGAATGCGAAGCCGCTTCACGAGTATTACGAGATTCGGGCCAAATATCTCGGCTTAACGAAGCACCGTTCTTACGATCGCTTCCTCCAACTCGCCCACTCGGACAAGAAATACACCTACGAAGAAGCGAAAGGACTCTTCTTCCAGTCGATTTCTTCTTTCCCCGAGGACTTCCAAAAGAAAGCTCACACCGTCCTTGAAGAGGGCTATGTTGATGTCTATCCCGCCCCGGGCAAACGGACGGGCGCTTACTCCAATGGCGGCTATCAAGATGGCAAGGATTGGATTCATCCGGTCATTCTCTTTAACTTCCAAGGCGAACTCGATGATTGCTTCACCGTCGCTCACGAGTCTGGTCACTCCATCCACACGCTTTATGCGATGGAAAGCCAACCGCTCATGAAACAAGACTACACGATCTTCACCGCCGAAATTGCCTCGACCTTCAATGAGCATAACCTCTTGGATTATTTGCTCCATCAAGGAACGCTCGATAAAGAAACCCGGATCGCTCTTCTCCAAAAAGCGATCGATGAGATCGTCGGAACCTTCTACCGCCAGACCCTCTTCGCCCAATACGAATACGAGATTGCCCAAAAGGTCGAACAAGGAGAACCGTTATCCTATCAGGTCCTTTGCGATGAGATGAGCAAACTCTACGAGACTTACTATGGTATCGACATCCGTGAAGAGAAATTGAAGCCGTTTGTTTGGGCCTATATCCCGCATCTTTTCTATACGCCTTTCTATGTCTACCAATACGCGACCAGCTTCACCGCTTCGATGCTTCTTTATGCGAACGTCCGCGAGAAGAAGCCGGGAGCCTTTGAACGTTACGTCTCACTCCTTAAGAGTGGAGGCGAAACCTTCCCGATTGACGAAGTTCGCGCCGCCGGGGTCGATCTCACCACCAAGGAACCGTTTATGGCGGTGGTCGCCCGGATGCAAGAGTTGGTCGATGAACTGAAGAAAACCTTGGCCGAGTAGAAAACCATTCGTTAAGAGGAAGCTTTATACTTCCTCTTTTTTAATGGACTTTTGCAGGGGATTTCTAAAAGGAGACGGGTTTTGCGGAAGAAACGTGAATGGCACAGTTGTTTCTTTTTGGTGCATTTTATGATAAAGTAACAAAAACAAAAGAGGTGTCACTTTATGTTCAATCGTTCCAAGAACCCCCGTGTTTGGCAATCACTCGATAAAACGGCGACGGCCCTTTTCGCTTTGATCCATGTCAAGAATTATAGCGATATCACCATTAGCGAAGTCTGTTTGAAAGCGGGATTAACCCGCAAGACGTTCTACCGCGATTTCGACTCGCTGGATGACGTGATTGATTTCGCGGTTTACGCTTGGATGAAGGATTACATCCGCAATCCGGATCCCGAATCCTTTGAAGACTACGCCTTACAGTTTTTTAATTTCTGTGCCCAAAGAAAAGAAGTGCTTGCCCTTTTCGAAAAGCAAGGCATTTCCCATCTTCTTGCCCGGAGTTTCACCAACTATTTGCCCGAATCCACCTATTTGAAGTCTTTGGCGGTTCAAGTGGGCTTCAATAGTGAAAACCGCGACTATTTCTGGAAGAGTCTCGTTCAGCAAGAAGTCGCTTTCCTTGAAGTCTGGGTTCAGCGGGGTTTCAAAGAGACCCCCGAGGAATTGGCTCGGCTCAATTTCCGGCTCCTCTCGGTCTTTAAAGGGGTCGAGAAGTGAACGCCGATATCGATGTTTCATCAGCACATCTCGAAACGCCGCGTCTTCTTTTACGACCCTTTCAAAAAAGCGATTTGGTGGATTTTAACGCCTATGCCAAAGTTCCCGATTGCGGAGAATGGGCGGGCTGGCGTCATCACGAGAGCCTCGAGGAATCGGAACGCGTGTTGACGCTGTTTATCGAAGAAAAGAAAACCTTTGCCCTCGTTGAAAAAGAAACGGGGCGAGTGATTGGAAGTTTGGGCTTAGAGCAAATCACTTGTCCTTTGCCTTCTTCTTTTGCGGACTTAAAGGGGCGGGAAATCGGCTATGTCTTGGCTAAAGATCAATGGGGCAAGGGACTGATGAGCGAAGCCGTCAAAGCCGTGATCGATTATTGCTTTAACACCCTGCATCTCGATTTTTTAACGGTTGGTCATTTTAAAAGAAACCTCCGCTCTCAACGCGTTATTCTCAAAGCGGGATTTACCCTTTTTGGCGAAGATGTCTACGCGACGAGTTATGGGAGCAAGGAAGAGAATCTTTATTACGTTCTTATGGCGCCAAAAACCGAAAACTAAAGAAAGTGCAAAAGTGAACCCCTCCAGGGGTTCTTTTTGAGTATAATAAGGGGCATGGATGCGAATCTTGCTTTAGCCAAAAGCGCCGTGAAGAAAGCCCGCCGGATTGTCTTCTTAGGTGGGGCAGGAGTTTCGACCGCCTCGGGAATCCCTGATTTTCGTTCTCCCCAAGGGATTTATAACGTTCATTCCAAGTATGGCGTTCCTTATGAAGTGATGCTTTCGCATAGCTATTTTGAAACTCACACGGACACCTTCTATGATTTTTATTGGTCGAGCATGGTCAATAAAGCGGCGAAACCAAATGCCGCCCACTTTGCCTTAGCCAATTATGAGAAAGCCGGTCACAAGGTCATCATTTTGACTCAGAATATCGATGGTCTTCACCAAGACGCCGGAAGCAAACAAGTTTACGAACTCCATGGCTCAACCCGCCGCTATTTCTGCACCGGCTGCCAAAAATTTTATACCTTGGATCAGCTGGAGCCGCATGGGGTACCCCATTGCCAAGAATGTGGCGCGATCCTCAAACCCGATGTGGTTCTCTATGAAGAGCCCCTTGACCAAGACCTCCTCATGCAAGCGGTCGATGAACTTCGTTATGCCGATGTCTTGATGGTCGGCGGGACTTCGCTCAATGTCTATCCGGCCGCCGGACTCATCAACTATTTTGGCGGTGAGACCCGCATTATTATTAATAAGGAAGCCACAGCGGTGGACGACACCTTCGACTTTGTCTTCCATGACGATATTGGCACCATCTTAACGGAGCTTCTCTCATGAGTCATCCTTTTCATCATTTCATCACGATTACGAAACATCGGCACCAAGTTCTGAGAAACGCCTGGCACATGGGCATCTTTTTTCATGCCTTGCGCCATGACCTTTCCAAACTTTCGCCGACCGAATTCTGGACCTCGGCCAAATATTACGCCGGCAATTACTCTCCCGTTTATAAGGAGCGTATGGCCAACCATTATTTCTCAAGGATTTGTCAGCATCACACCCGGAGAAATCCCCATCATTGGGAATATTGGACCGATTTCTTCAATGGTCGCATCGTGATGAAGACGATGCCGTATAAGTGGGCTTGCGAATACGTTTGCGATATGCTTTCGGCTTCGAAAACCTATGATCCCAAACACTTTAAACCTGAAGTTGCCTTAGCCTATTTCCGAAAGAAATCGCCGCATTATTACATGACCTCAGCTACCCGGGCGTTCATCGATTGGTGTTTGGAGACTTATGCAACCCGCGGTTGGAAGGGGTTAAAGAAGAAACTGACGAAAGCCCGCTACGAAGAAATCACCTCCAGCCTGCCTGAGGTTGAAGTCTGTGAGACACTCAAGCTCGATGGTGATTTGCCCCCGTTAGCGCAATAAGGTATGATTTGAGGAATAAAAGAATATGGCCATCAAAAACAAAATTGTCATTATTGGTTGCGGGAGATTAGGCTCATCGATCGCCAATCTCGCCTCCGAACGAGGAGAAAACGTGATCGTGGTGGATCAAGGGTCCACGTCTTTCGATCGTCTGGATGATAATTTTTCAGGTTATAAAATTTTAGGCGATGCCACCGATATTTCCCTCTTGGAAGAGGATGCCTATATTACTTCCGCTCGCGAAGTTGCCATTTGCACAGGTGATGATAACGTCAACCTTTTCTTGGCTCACGTTTGCGCTTTGATTTATGAAGTGCCGCAAGTTTTTGTTCGTTTTGCCGATCCTTCGAAGTCTTCCTTGATCGCCGGTATGCCCAGCATCAAAGCGATTTATCCTTGGGAACTCTCAATTAATAAATTCACTTCGCTCGAAGGAGGTAACGATCGATGAGAATCGTCATTGCCAATGGCTCAAAGCAAGCCTCCTTCATCATCTCGATGTTCAAGAGCAAAGAGAATCAGTTGACCGTCATTAATTCGTCACGGAGTTTTGCCAACGAACTCGTCCACAAGGAACATATTCCGGTTTTGGTCGGTTCGCCTTGGCGGAAATTCGTGCTTGAAGAGGCTAATGTTCACGATGCTGATGTCTTTATTTCTTTGAGCGAAAAAGATACCGATAACTACGCTTCCTGCATTTTGGCCAAGAAAGTTTTTAACGTCAAAAAATGCATCTGTGTGGTCAATAACCCTGAAAACGTCGAGCTGTATAAAAAGCTCGGCATCGACTCGGTCATCTCTTCCACCTACCTTTTGGCCCAGTCGATCAAGAGCGAGTCTTCGATGGAATCCTTGATGAAGACCCTGACCCTCGAAAACAATAAAATCGTCGTTTTGGAAATCCCAGTCCTTTCGAAGTATCGGATCGCCAATAAGCGAATCATGGATATCGATTTCCCAAAGTACGCGTCGATTGCCGCGATTTACCGCAACTTCACCGTCTTGATTCCAAATGGTCAAGTCGCGATTAAGCCGAAGGATCTTTTGCTGGTTTGCTGCGCGCCGGAAGATCAGAAGAAAATCTTCAATTTCATTCAGCAAGAGGAACGGGCGAAGAAGTAGGGGAAGTTTTTATGAAAAAAGAAGCCAAAGGATTTCGACTGATTTTCGGTTATCTCGGAATCTTTTTGATGTTCGAGGGCTTCGTGACGGTTTTGCCCTTATTAATCCTCGCTTTTTATCCGAGTGAATGGATGGTTTTCTGGGATTTTTTAATCCCGGGTCTTGTGGGGATTGTCCTGGGAGCGGTCTTGTTCTTTCTTTTGGTCGCTGGCCGTCCCAAAGGTCATTTCGCCCGCAATGACGATGCCTTGCTTTTGGTCTTGCTTTGGCTTTGCGCCATCGTCTTGGGATCCTTCCCGTTTTACCTCACCCGGTTCCCCGCTCTCAATCAAGGGTTAGCGAGTTTGAACCTCGATATGAGCTATTCGGAAAGTTTCTTCGAGTCCATGTCGGGCTATTCGGCGACGGGACTCACGGTGCTTCCCACTCAGGTTTTTCTCGATGCGAGCGCTTATAACCTCACCCTTTATCCTGCCGCTCACGTTTTTCTCTTTCACCGGGCGCTCATGCAGTTCGTCGGCGGCGTTGGATTGGTCCTTCTTGTGGCTAGCGCGCTAAGTGACCGCTACAACCTCAAACTTTATTTCGCCGAAGGCCATAACGATAAATTGATGCCGAACCTCGGCAAAAGCGCCAAACTCATCTTCGGAATTTATTTCGGCTACATCTTGATTGGCACCATTTCGCTTTGGCTAGCAGGCATGCCGCCTTTTGACGCTTTCGTCCATGCGACAGCCGCCTTGGCCACCGGGGGTTTCTCGACCCGATCGACCTCTTTGCTTTATTTTGCCGGCGTCGATGGGACCCACCTTGAAGCGACGGTGTTACCCGTCAATTCGATCGCGATAGAAATTATCTCCATTGTCTTGATGCTCCTTGGCGCGACGAACTTCGTGCTTCATACCTTTCTCCTCACGGGCAAATGGAAACAATTCTTCAAGGATATCGAAATTCGCTTCGCCCTGATTGCCTTATTCTTCTTCACGATGGGTTGCACCCTCTCGACGATGTACCTTTATCAAAATTCCGCTGGCGCCGCGACGGGGCTCGATTTTTGGAACTCGCTCCGCTATAACGTCTTTAACGCGGTTACGAGCCTTACGACCACAGGCTTCACGAATTATCCTTCCTTGAAGTCCTTAGGTGAAGTGGCGATTTTCAGCGGCATTCTTTTGATGGGCATCGGCGGTGGGGTTGGCTCGACCGCAGGTGGCATTAAGCAATACCGTTTATCTTTGCTGCTCAAAGATTTCCAGTATTCGATCCGCTACCATTTTGCTTCGACTCGGGAAGTCAATCCTCATCCTGTCTACCGTTTGGGCGAGCTCAAAGAGGAAGACGATTCTTCTTCTTCGGAAGCCCATAACTATGCGCTCTTATATATTGTTTTCTTCCTTACGGGCGCGATGGTACTGATGTTCATGCCGGGGATCGGCGTGGTGGAAGCGACCTACGAATACATGTCTGCCCTCTCAGGAACCGGCATCGATATCATCGGCTATTCCAATTACAAATTGAATTACGCGACCTGGTATCCTTTGCTCCTTTGGATCCTCTCCTTTGCAATGTTTATCGGCCGTTTGGAAATTTTACCGCTATACTATGCAGGGCGGCGTTTGACACACCGTTTACGTCATTTCCGGAGAAAATCCGCGATAGAGGAGGCCTAAAATTATGTTGATTGATGAAATTAAGAAAGCCAATATCGAGGCGATGAAAGCCCACGACGCGGAGACGCGTGGCGCCCTTTCGATCGTGATTTCGAAGTACACCGAACTCAAGACCAATGGCTCGGGCAAAGAAGTCACGGATGCCGATGTTTTGGGCATTATCAAAAAAGTCGATAAAGAACTCGATGAAGAGAAGGCTTCTTTCGCTCAGGCAGGGCGAAATGAGTCGGTCGCTTTGATCGAAAAACAAAAAGCGGCTTTGGCTCGTTATATCCCGAAACAGCTGAGCGAAGACGAGATTCGCAAAATTTTCGCCACTCTTCCCGACAAGAGCATGCCGGTCGTGATGAAGTTCTTCAAAGAAAAATATAACGGTTTGGTCGATATGTCTCTTGTCAGCAAGATAGCTCGAGGCTTATAATGAACCACGCGCCTAGGGGCGTGGTTCAGTGGTAGAACAGAGGTCTCCAAAACCTTTGATGAGGGTTCGATTCCTTCCGCCCCTGCCAAATTGGTTATCCGCGAACTCTTTACTTCCATAAGCAAGGATTCGTCGCAACAATCAATCTCGATGACTTTCAAAAGTTCTTCGAGAAGCAAAGATCAGCCGGCTCGAAATGAGCCGGCTTTCTTTTCTCCATCGTTAGGATCCATCGCGCTAATCCTCGTTTTGTAACGTGTTCGTTTCCGCTTTCGGCTCTTCCCATAATGAAAAGTGGCAATGAATTAACTCCAAAAGTCAGTAAAAGCGGCAATTCATTGTGGAATAGACGGTCGGGAAACTGTGCCTAAATTCCAACTTTTATAAGAATATTTGCCCATTTTCTTAAAGTCTGAGATCAAAAATACTTAAATAATAAAAGCAAAAACACTTAAAAATATTTGGCAAAAATACTTAAATTGTTATAATAAAACAAACGAGGAGGCGACTTTCATGAACAAAAGGATTATCCGCTATATCGACTCTGGCCGTGAAGTAACCGTAAACTACATCCCCCGCCTTATCGATAAGCAAATCGCGAATGAACTGGAATCTTTTAGCGCCGTGCTTTTGCGGGGGCCGAAATGGTGCGGTAAAACCACGACCGCCGCCTCGCTCACAAAGAGCTGGATTTTCCTTTCGCGTAAAGCGATGAAGGAAACCTATGATGGCTATTTGGTTCGGCCGCAGCTTTTTCTTGAGGGGGCCAGGCCTCGCCTGCTTGATGAGTGGCAGACTTATTCCATTCTTTGGGATCTGGTGAAAGACGAATCCGATATCGTCAATAAGCCCGGGCTTTTCATCTTGACGGGGTCTTATTCCCCAAAGCCAGGAGAAACCAATCACACCGGGTCCATGCGCATTCAGCGCCTCAGCATGACGACGATGAGTCTCTATGAGAAGGGCCTTTCGAGTGGGGAGGCCTCCTTATCCGCGATGCTCCGGGGGGAGGAGATCCAGGGGAAGAATTCACTTTCGTTTGAACAAATCACCGATCTGATGGTCGAAGGGGGCTTTCCGGCCGCTCTCGAGAGGCCGAACAAAGACAAAAACGCTTTCGGAAAGGCCGCCTTGAATTCCATTTGCGAAACGGACATTCAGGAAGCGACCGGCAAAAGACTGAGGCCGCAAGTCACCAGGGCCATCTTGCGCTCTTTCGCCCGAACGATCTCGCAATACCCAGCCAATTCGACGATCATCGAAGACATTAGACAAAGCGAGGCGCTATCCGAACCGACATTCTATGAATATTACGATGGTTTGCTTCGGCTGAGCGCCATTGAAGAGATTGAGGCCTGGAGCCCCGCGATTCGAAGCCGCGACAATCTGCGGATGGCCCCCAAAAGGGAGTTCAGCGACGTCTCGGTGGCGATCGCCGCTTTGGGGCTCAGCGCGGACGATCTCAACAAAGATCCGCATACTCGGGGCTACTTCTTTGAGAATTTCGTTGGGCACGATCTCTTCGTGTACGCCAACTATCTCGGGGCGAAACTGGGCCAGTATCACGACGGGGAGGGGCTGGAAATTGACTTCACCCTTCATTTTCCTAATGGCGATTACGGCCTCGTCGAAGTCAAGCAAGGAGAAAACGAACTTCCATCAGCGTTCAAGACGCTGAACAGTTTTGATGCTTTGATCGATTCTTATAACCGAAAACATCCGAATTCTCCGATGAGAAAGCCAGCTTTCAAACTGGTCGTCACGGGCGATTCGCCTTACGCTTTAAAAAGGGAGAAGGGAATTTATGTTGCCCCGATCTCCCTTTTGGGCTTCTGAAATAGGGGAGACTCTGGGCGGTCAAGGTGAAGGTCTCTTCTAACGAGTGACCGTTCCTAATCGGACAAAAACGTGTTACTTATTTCATGATTTTTTGAATTTGTAACACGTTTTTGACTTTTTTCGAAGCTCGTCCGACCATTTTGAAAGGACGAAGGACTGGTTTAAACGGCAAGGCTAAAAGCCGCTTTGGGCGGATTGTCGTTCCTAATTTCGCAAAAACGTCAAATCAGGAACGCAAAATGAGTCTTTTTTTCTGAAAAAGGTGTTCGTTTGGCAACCGTCATGCCCTGCCAGCCTAGGTCAATAAGAGCGCTTCGGCGCTCTTTTTTGCTGGCGGGGCGGAAGGAATCCCTTACTTTTTTGGAGCTCACTCTTTTTTAGGGCAAAGAAAAGGCTTGTTTCAGCTAT
>Ga0183095_10426_pt4 | contig 24667 bp, 17 predicted proteins | sample BioMet4_FD_130346 | JGI IMG/M metagenome (GOLD analysis project Ga0183095, IMG submission 130346) | Microbial communities from bioreactor (seeded with sewage sludge) at LBNL, California, USA - Biofuel metagenome 4 (v2) (version 3) | ecosystem: Engineered > Bioreactor > Anaerobic > Unclassified ...
AATTCTCGTATTGCTGATCATGGCTACGCGAGAGATATGCTGATCTATCTCAAAACGATAGCGAAGCATAATGGATTTGATGGGTGTATATCCAATGGTAAACTTCGGTCTGAAGAGCCAATAATGGTATCGACTCTCTCCTTGCGTGTAGTACTCTTGACTCACACCCAAGCCGGCAATATAGTTAAGGTTATGCCATTTCCCACTTGCTTCTCCATATAGATAAAGGCCACTATTCATCATGTTGTTTACTGCATTCACGTCTTCTCGATAGTCGTTGCGCGTGTGTTTCAAATGATGTTGCAGTCCCATAGTCAATGTCAGGGGCTTGAGTCTATGCTCATAGATAGCCTCGGACATAAGCGACCACGTCTTTCCATCGACTTGATATTGGTACGCTGAGCCCTCGTTTTGATAGTTGAAGGCATTGGTCGATATATAGGTACCTACCATGTTGGCGGTGACTGACCGATTCTCACCCAAACGACGATGGAAGTAAAGGTCAACTACAGGTGTGAAGCTCTTGTCATTGTCCCAAGACATCACCACGTATTTGTTCGCCCCATCCCAATTGTCACGCTTATTGAAATCACCAGGCACATGACAGAATCGACCTGACAAAGTGGCCAGAAATGTATAGTTCGTTGAGTCGACAAGACTGTATTTCAATTCCAAATCATTGTCAAACCGTCGAAAACGACTTTCTTTATCAATACGGTCTATTTTATAGTGGGAATCATTAGTTAATAAGTAATCCGCATGTTCCCCTACCCGTGTTCCACCAGAGTCCTGATAAGTAAAATCATAGACGAAGCCTAACTCCGACTTTCCACAATTCATCTTTATATAAGCAGCATGGTCTCCATTCCAAGTTGTAACACTGTTGCTAAGGTCAAAACCCACAGAGTAGCCAGCGTTGCTACTTCGCGTCATTATGTCTATGACGTAAGTTATGCCACGTCCATATCTCAGCCCAGGATTGTCGATGAAGTCGATGCTTTTGACAAGGGTTGGGTCTACGGCTAGCAAATCCTCCTTGGAGGCAAGAGCGCCATTGATTCGTATTTGCACCTCTCCCTCATTACCCAATGCTGTAATACTATGCAACACCTCGTCAATCCTTATCTTTGGCAACGAAAGCTTTCCAAGCAAGCCGTATGCATTGGCTGATGACTCTCGCTGACTCTTGGTTGGGAAGATGAGCCTGCCGGTTGGCTGTTCCACAACCTTTGCTGCTTCAACATGAACTTCACCTAGTTGCACTTCCTTCACATCCTGAGCATAAAATCGGGAATAGCCAAATATACTCAGAAACAATAATAATATACTTACCTTCATAGACTCTTGTTTTTAGAACAAAAGTATGATAGCTTAGCAAAAGATAAAAAAAAAAAGTCTGACAACTGTCTGACATTTCTAGTTCAGCGTTGTAAGACTCTCGTAAAGTGTTGAGACCAAATGGTTAACTGCGTTCCTTCAATTGATAATCTTTTCCCCTTTCACAAATGATTTTGAGATTTCCATGTTGCTCTAAAATTGGTTTCAACCTGCTTATAAGGGCATAGAGCGTATCACTGGAATCGGGTTTCTTTGGCCAAAGAGCGTTGCAAATCTCCTGTTTGGCTAGCCGATTGTCGTTAGAAGTGTAAAACATTGTCATCACCCGCTGCTGCATTGGCGTAAATTTCACAGCCTTTCCGTCACTCCCATAAAAGCAGCTTTCGACCTCGTTATAGATCATCCTACCCAACACGACACCACTCTGTCTGCTTCGCAGATAAGCCATAGACAACAGCAGCCATAGCATAGCAAGCATTGACAGGGACAGTCCCCACGTCTGGTCCGACATCATCAACACCGAAGCAATTGAGCAGTTGGCATAACCACGGAAATCAACGGCGGTATTGGTTCCCTGCCATCTCATCCGCTTACTGCACAAGCCATGTCCCCCTTCATCAATAGCATAATAAATAATGGAACTCTTCCGCAACTCAACGTTCTGTAGGTGACTGCGGTAATTATTGATTGTATCAGGCGTAATCCAACCTTCCCTTTTATTCTGCAATGTAAGGGCGAGCGCCTGGTTCATGTCATTTACAATGTGGTCTTCTGCTGTACGATAGGAATGAATGCTCGACAAGAAAGCACCGCACACTAAAACGACAAAGACAATAACAGCATGATAGGGTTTCATAAGCACATGTTGATCCTCGGAACTTAAAATTTCAGAGATTTCAAAGGACAATCAAACAATAAAAATTATTGATAATCCTTCTTGGATAGAGTCTCTTCGTAAAGTGTTTCCTTTGTTTTCTCCGATCGATACACATAATGAAAACTATAGCCAGCATCCTTGAAGGCTTTGTTTGCTGTATTTCCCTTAAGATCATCAACTAATGCCGTGTGAAACTTTGGACGCATCTTGGAAATAATCTGATTATTGTCAGCATCACCAGTGAGAAGATAATAATAATTGAAAGTGAGTGTTGCACGATCGAATGTTACACTATCTGTGCGCTGGAAGCCTTGCACGGGTGTAGGGCAATAGCGTTCGGTGAAATCTTTGGCTTGCTCTTCGGCACGATCCTCAAGTGTGGCACGGTTACAAGAGATTAAACCACATGAAGCGACTAATGAAACAACTAATACTTGAAAACTAAATTTCTTTACCATGATAAATAGTCTTTTAATATAAAAACGAGCATGATAGCCGCAATATAAAAAGGTATGCGACGTTATCATTAAACATAGTAAGTGCAAAGATAGGCATTAAAAATTAGTAACGCCTATCTTTGACTTTCAAAATTATCAATTTTTCTTGATATAAAGATGTATGGCTTATTACCATACTTGAGTATTTTACGGAACCCAATTATTCATATTTTGGTAATATCATTGAAATGTTTTTGTAACATGTTATGCGTAAATTTGCACGCATTAAAAATTCAGCGATATGAAGATGAAAAAGTCAAACGTATTGTTAATCTTTGCAGCAGCAGCCATGTTAATTAGCTGTTCAGGCAAGAAGAGTAGTAACACTGCAAATATCCAAGGGGCTGGTGCAACGTTCCCCCTGCCATATTATACAATGGCATTCAAGACATACCAAGATTCAACCAAGACCGAGGTTACTTATGGTGGCATCGGGTCCGGTGGCGGTATTCGAAGTCTGAAAGACAAAGTTGTAGATTTTGCTGCTAGTGATGCATTCCTTTCCGATGAGGAAATGAGGTCTATGCCTGCTGTAATACATATTCCCACATGTATGGGAGCTGTGGTATTAGCTTACAATCTCAAAGGAGTATCTGATTTGAAACTCACCGGTGAAATCATTGCAGATATATATTTAGGCAAGATTACCAACTGGAATGATCAACGCATTTCGTCCATCAACCCAGGCGTAAAACTGCCAAACTTGAAAATTGTGCCTGCTTATCGCTCTGACGGTAGTGGAACAACATTCGTCTTCAGTGACTATCTTACCAAAGTTAGTAAGGATTGGGCTTCCAAGGTTGGAGCTGGAAAATCTCTGAAATGGCCTACTGGTATCGCCGCTAAAGGCAATCCTGGTGTTGCAGGAATCATAAGCCAGACTTCTGGTTCGATTGGTTACGTAGGTTCTGAATATGCTTTCGCACAGAATATCGCCTATGCTCAGTTGCAAAACCCTGCAGGCAAGTTCATCAAGCCTACTTTGGCAAGCATCTCTGCAGCAGCCGACGCTGAATTACCAGCCGACACACGCACAATGATAACTAATTCATCCAATTCAAAAGCCTATCCAATAAGCTGCTTTACATGGCTTATTCTTTATAAGGATCAAGATTACAGCAATCGCAGCGAAAGCCAGGCTAAAGCTACAATGCAACTCATTGATTGGATGCTCAGTCCTGCCGCACAGAGCTTAACCACAAAGGTTAACTATGCTCCACTGCCTGCCAGTGTGATAGAAAATGCTAAAAAGCAACTTTCCAGCATCAACTTTGGTGGAAAGGCATTGCTTAAATAAGCAACCTCATCACATTTGCAAATGACAAAGAACGTCCTTTTTAAGTCGCTGTTATTCGCAGCATCGTTTATTGTTCTGCTAATTTGTGGGGGCATTGTATACGCACTTGTCTCGGGATCATGGGAAGCTTTCTCACAGTTTGGAGTCTTCCAGTTCATCTTCTCGTCAGACTGGGACCCCACAATTGGCAACGAACACTACGGAGCATTGAGCTTTATAGTAGGCACGTTATTCACTTCGTTTCTAGCATTAGCTCTTTGCATTCCATTTTCACTTCCTGTTTCGCTTTTTATTGGCGAGTATTTCAAGGGTAAGAAGATTGCCAATTTTATTGGTTCAGTAATCGACTTGTTAGCTGGAATTCCATCTATCGTCTATGGTTTGTGGGGATTCTACACTTTCCGGGGACTGATGGTAGACCTTCATCTCTCATCCGAAGGTTTTGGAATTCTTACTTCCTCTGTTGTCTTAGCTATCATGATAATACCCTACGCAACTTCTTTGAGTGCGGAATTCTTCAAGATGGTTCCGAACGATCTTAAGGAAGGAGCCTTCAGCCTTGGCGCTACTCAGTACGAGGTCATAAGGAGAGTCAGCTTTCCAATGACAAGTTCAGGCGTTTTTGCTAGTTATATACTAGCTTTAGGTCGTGCACTTGGTGAGACAATGGCTGTGACAATGTTGATTGGAAATACCAATTTACTTCCAACATCTCTTACTGACACCGGAAACACGATGGCAAGTATTATTGCCAATCAATTTGGTGAAGCCGACGGATTAAAGCTCAGTTCGCTTATCGCTATCGGCTTATTGCTTTTCGTTATTACAGCTATCATCAACTTGATAGGACGTTTCATAATGAAGAAGTTTGCTCCTACTAAATAGCTTATGACCATGACAATAAAGAAAATTAAGGATAGAGCTTTCTTCTATGGAGTATGTTTTTTCTCCTTTCTTACCGTTGTTCCTCTGGTAGCCATTATCTGGGAATTGGTGTCAAAGGGGTATAAGCAAATCAACTGGTCTTTTTTCACTGAATCAGCGCCAAGTACTTTTGAGGCTATGCTTGCAAAACAGAGTGGCGACATACTCCCCGGCGGTATTGCCAATGGTATCACAGGCACTCTACTGATGGTCTGTCTTGCGGCGATTATTGCTATTCCTGTTGGTATCTTTGCTGGTGTTTATTTAGCAGAGAAGCCAAAAAGTAAATACGCTGCAGTCATTCGGTTCATTGCAGACCTTTTACAAGGTACACCATCCATTATTATCGGTATCATTGCTTATGCTTGGGTTGTCAAACCCCTCGGCTCTTATTCAGCATTAGCTGGAGCTACTGCATTAATGATCATGATGTTACCATTAATCATCCGTTCTACTGAAGAAACGCTGAAGATGTTGCCCGGTAGTCTCAAGGAGGCTGCAGCTGCTTTAGGCGCCCCATATTACACCATAGTTCTACGAATATTATTGCCTTCGGCATTTGGCGGATTATTCACTGGTACGCTTCTTGCAGTATCACGTGTAACCGGTGAAACTGCTCCATTGATGCTTACTGCCCTAGGTAGTACAGCTATCAATTGGGACGTAACGGCACCTACCAGTGCTGTGCCTTTATTGATATGGGAGTTCTATAACGACCCTAACTTAGCCGATATGATTTGGAGTTCATCACTCTTTCTAATGGCTTTGATCTTGATATTAAATTTAATTGCAAAACAAGTTGCCAAGAAATGGAGAATCCAATAATAGAAACTAATACGCCGATACTCCGACTAAATAATGTCAGCGTATCATATACACCAGGAAAAAACGCAGTAAACAATGTTTCTGTAGATATAGAAGAGAATCGCATCACAGCTATCATGGGCCCTTCCGGATGCGGCAAGAGTACTCTGTTGCGTGCCATCAATCGCATGCACGATCTTTATCCTAATATCAAGACCACAGGAGAGATTTACCTACGTGGTGAGAACATCATGGAGATGGATGCCATGACAGTTCGCCGCAAGGCAGGAATGGTATTCCAACGTCCAAATCCTTTCCCCACAATGAGTATTGCTGAAAATGTGCTCGCAGGTTATAAACTGAACGGACTAAGACTTTCACGCGGTGAGAAAGATGAGATTATAGAGTCTTCTTTGCGCGATGTGGGACTATGGGACGAAGTAAAAGACACGCTCAACAAGCGAGGATCTTTCCTTTCTGGTGGACAGCAACAGCGTCTATGCATTGCTAGAGCCGTCGCCTTGAAGCCCGAAGTGCTTCTGATGGACGAACCAACGTCAGCGTTAGACCCTATTGCTACCAAAAGAATTGAGTCACTTTTGTTGGAATTGAAAAAACAATTCACCATAATTATCGTTACTCATAATATGTCCCAAGCTGCTCGAATATCTCATAAATCGATGTTTATGTATCTGGGAGAGCTGGTGGAATATGACTATACCAAGAAGATGTTTACCTCCCCAACGGATAAGCGCACAGAATCATATCTCAGTGGTAAGATTGGCTAAACAATATAATTCAAATACTATACGACTATGATAGATTTAGTGAAACAGCGTTTCTTTGGCAGTGTAATCACTGATTTCAAAGTACTTTCTTCGGTTGTGCTCAAACAAGTGGACTTTACACTGGCTTTATTTGAACTCAACAACACCCCCAATGTGTTTGAAGAGATATATAATAATGAGCGAATCATTGACAGTCTCGACGTAAAGTTGAGACGAGAAATGATAAATACAGTTGCACTTTATAATCCACGTGCCACCGAATTCCGTCAGATTATGAGTTATTATGACATGACGAGAGAAATGGAACGCATGGGTGACCAAGTGATGAACATTGCCAAGATGGTCAAAGGCATAGATCCAACTGGAGAAATCAGTACATTCTACCGACATGACATTAGCGAATTGCTTAACCATGCCCAAAGTATGGTGAAGCAATCCCTTGACTCATTCAGCACGAGCGATAGCCAACTTGCCCGCGCTACAATTGATGCCGATGATGTGGTTGATGCTTCTTTCCATGATTTGTTGGGACGGCTACGCACTGAAAACGCAGGAAAGAGTTTAAATGCACAACAGCTCAATGACTTGATCTGTATCGACACAATAGCCCATAGCGTTGAGCGTATCGCCGATTGTGCAACAAATATCTCTGAAGCCACTATCTATATGACAGAAGGCTTAGACGTGAAGCATTCAGTTCCTAAGAAAGATGAAGCCATTGAGTTGACTGGTCATTTACCGGAATCTGACATAGAACTGCCCAAGGCTCCAACAGAATAAATCAGAAAAACAATGGTCGGACAATAAAATCGACTTGACAGAATAATAACAATCCGCTATCCTCACCTCAGTGAAGATTGCGGATTGTTAAGTTATATCAAATAAAAAAATGTTAGATAAAAATACATGATATTCAATTATTTTGATCTACGTGTTAAACCAAGTATATACTTAATGAACCAAAAAAATACACTTGTTTGACTTTAAATTACTTTATCTTTTCTTATCTTTGCATAGAAGTTGGATATATTGAATGGATCACATAAGAAATTTTTGCATTATCGCCCATATAGACCATGGTAAGTCTACCTTGGCCGATCGTTTATTGGAATATACAAAGACTGCTCAGATAACTGAAAATCAAGTCCTCGACAACATGGACTTGGAAAGAGAGCGCGGTATCACCATCAAAAGCCACGCTATACAAATGGAGTATGAGCTTGACAACAAGAATTACATACTCAACCTCATTGACACTCCGGGACATGTAGATTTTAGCTATGAAGTATCTCGTAGCATCGCTGCGTGTGAAGGGGCCTTACTTGTTGTAGATGCAACACAAGGTGTTCAAGCGCAGACTATATCCAATCTGTACATGGCCATTGATCATAACTTGGAGATAATACCCGTTATCAATAAGATCGATATGCCCAACGCCATGCCTGAGGAGGTGGAAGACGAGATTGTGGAGCTTATAGGTTGTGATCCAAGCGACATCATTCGCGCCAGCGGCAAGACTGGCGAGGGGATTCCTGAAATTCTGGAAGCCATAGTACATCGTGTCCCTGCACCGACAGGAGACCCCAATGCACCATTACAAACGCTCATATTCGACTCCGTGTTTAACCCGTTTCGAGGCATTATCACCATCTGCAAGATGGTCAATGGGACTGTCCGACAAGGCGACAAGGTAAAGTTTGTGCAGACTGGTATGGAATATGACGCCGATGAAGTCGGTGTAATGAAGATGAACATGGATCCACGCAAGGCTCTCTCTGCGGGCGAGGTTGGCTACATCATATCGGGCATTAAGGAAGCCACGGAGGTCAAGGTGGGCGAAACAATCACCCATGTGGATCGTCCCTGTGATGCCCCAATAGACGGTTTTCAGGAAGTAAAGCCCATGGTCTTTGCAGGCGTCTACCCTATCGACCCTGCTGACTACGAGAATCTGCGTACTTCCTTGGAGAAGCTACAACTCAACGATGCTTCATTGACTTTTCAGCCAGAGTCGTCTCAGGCTTTGGGATTTGGATTTCGATGTGGCTTCCTCGGCTTACTTCATATGGAGATTGTACAGGAGCGTTTAAGCCGCGAGTTCAATATGGAGGTCATTACCACGGTGCCGAACGTATCATATATGGTCTATGACAAGCAAGGCAACGAATTCGAAGTGCACAATCCTAGCGGACTGCCTGAGGTAACGGCTATTGACCATATCGACGAGCCATACATCCGTGCCAATATCATTACCACTGCCGATTATTACGGCTCGATAGTAAAACTTTGTCTAGACAAACGCGGCGAACTTATCAATCAACAGTATGTGTCTGGCAATCGTATGGAACTTCACTTCATGATACCTCTTGGAGAGATAGTCATCGACTTCTATGACAAACTGAAATCCATATCGAAGGGATACGCTTCTTTTGACTATACCATAGACAGTTACCGTCCTTCAAAACTGGTTAAACTCGACATACTTCTCAATGGAGACCCCGTAGATGCACTTTCCACGTTGACGCATCAAGATAATGCTGTGAACTTCGGTCGCAGAATGTGCGAGAAACTCAAGGATTTGATACCGCGTCAGCAATTTGATATAGCGATACAGGCAGCCATCGGTGCCAAGATTGTGGCAAGAGAGACCGTGAAGCAGGTACGAAAGGACGTGCTAGCCAAATGTTACGGTGGCGACGTAAGCCGTAAACGAAAGCTTTTGGAAAAACAGAAAAAAGGAAAGAAGAGAATGAAGCAAATAGGCAATGTACAGGTGCCTCAGAACGCATTCTTAGCCGTACTTAAATTAGATTAATAACTCGACACCCAATAATGAAAGGAATTATGGAGAAACTTCAAATTACAACAAGAGACATTGCAAGGGAATTGGCGCGCAAGTATAGCACAATGACCCTCGATGAGCTTGATACTTTGGAAAGTATTTTGGTGCCAAGAAAGTTTGCCAAAGGAGAGATGATACTCTCTGAAGGTGAGATTTGCAAAGATATTTATTATATTGAGAAGGGGCTTATACGTCAGTTCTACTTTAAGAATGATAAAGAAGTGACCGAGCACATTGGTTCTGATGGCGAGATATTCATGTGCATCGAAAGTCTCTTCAAGGAGGAACCTGCCCATCTTCAAGTAGAGTCACTTGAGACATGTCAGATATATTGCCTACCCAAGATGCGTTTGGAGCAGGTCGCTTTGCACAATGTCAACATTCAGATTCTATATCGTAAGATTCTTGAGGAAAGTCTTATCATTTCTCAGGTGCATGCCGATCTCGTTCGCTTTGAGACGGCACAAAACCGTTATCTACGGCTTTGCAAAATGAAACCACAGGTGGTTCTACGTGCGCCATTGGTATATATAGCCAATTATCTGCAAATGACACCGGAAACATTGAGTCGCGTTCGGTCTTCATCGTTGATGGGATAGCCGATTTGTTTCGATTGTAAGATCCATAAGGTATAGCGATTTAACTCTGAAACATCCTTCGGAGTATGTAACATCAATTCGATATTACCAGAAAGCATTTGGTATTTCATGATTTCAAGATGAGTTCCTTGTCCAATTATTGAACAAGAACAAATAAAGTATTTATAATCATCAAGTTTTTAGTTGTAATTATATTGACACGCGATTAGTATCCTTTGACACTGCGAAAGGGCCGTAAACGTCTCGCGTTTAGGCTGTAATGGCAGTGCGAAAGGATACTTAACGCACCGCCATTAGGCATTAATCGCAAGACCATCACAACTCAATCGAGATTTCTTAGACGATTAATATACTAATCGCAGTACAATCACCATATCTTAACTGCATTTTTTTGAACGATTTTGTAAGATTTATTTGATAAATGATGAATATTGTTTACAATTAGATCGGTCTGTATAAAGATTTGAATATCCTCCTACATATCTTTAGCTCCATCCTATTTATTCTGAACTGGTCTTAAGTTGTATTTTCAAATCTCCAAGACAACTTTATATACCATAATAATATAGACTCAACAGGATTTATTTTAATGAGGCTTACTTAGTCTCAGGCATTGAAGTATCGCTTTTAGATAGTTCAAATTTTGGCAATAATAGCATGTTGTTCTAAGGATTTAGTTAATTCTATTCCCATTTTAAGAAATATCCGTACCTTTGCACCGATTAAGGATAATAGGTTATGTGGTTATTGTTAGCATTCCTGTCAGCGGCGCTGTTAGGATTTTATGACTCATTCAAGAAGAAATCGCTCCAGGGTAACGCAGTAATCCCCGTACTGTTGCTAAACACTGTCTTTTCCTCACTGATTTTTACACCATTAATAATATTGTCATCGACTACATCAGTACTTGATGATAGTATCTTCCATGTCGGGTCAGGTGGTTGGGAAATGCACAAGTGGATAATTCTTAAAAGCCTCCTTGTTTTACTAAGTTGGATTTTCGGATACTTTGGCATAAAGCATCTACCACTCACAATCGTAGGTCCTATCAATGCCACTCGTCCAGTAATGGTGCTTGTTGGCGCTATGTTGGTTTATGGAGAAACCCTTAATGGTTGGCAATGGATAGGCGTGTTGTTGGCTGTTATTTCGTTTTTCATGCTGAGTCTTTCGAGCAAAAGCGAAGGTATCAATTTTGCGCACAACCGATGGATATGGTTTATCGTCATTGGTGCAGTACTTGGTGCCGTAAGCGGTCTGTTTGACAAGTACCTTCTAGCCACACCTGGGAATGGTGGTATTGGCTTAGACCACACAGCAGTACAAGCTTGGTACAATATTTATCAGATGCTGATGATGCTTATCATACTGCTTGTTCTATGGTGGCCAAGACGCAAACAGAATACCCCATTCCACTGGAATTGGACTATCATTGGTATTAGTGTTTTTCTTTGTGCAGCTGATTTCGTTTATTTCTATGCACTTAGTTTACCTGGGTCCATGATCTCGATTGTGTCAATGGTGCGAAGAAGTAGTGTCATTGTAAGCTTCCTATTCGGTGCATTGGTATTCCATGAGCATAACCTGAAATCCAAAGCCATTGACTTAGCTTTTGTTTTGCTTGGTATGGTATTTCTTTACATCGGTAGTAAGTAACTCATAAATTGCAAGCTGATTTTTTATAATACAAAGACTATAAACACTCTCACTGTATTATAGAAGGATCTTCATAAACTCTACTCGTTTCTACATCATCAAACCAAACAAATATTTCATAGTTTTCCTTCTATTCCTTTGCAAAATGAAACATAAATAGTATCTTTGCCTTCGAATTGTAATAGGACGACAAGAATTTCATAAATTGTAGTAGAGCTATGGCAAGCAATTTTTTCAAAGGATTAGGAACAGCCTTGGTAACACCTTTTACTCTAGAAGGAGAAGTAGATTACAAAGCACTTAAAAAACTTGTAGATTATCAACTTGACAATGGAGCTGACTTCCTTGTTATACTTGCTACTACAGCAGAAACCCCTTGCCTTACTAAAGAGGAGAAAGACGAGATTACTACTTTAGTCAAAGAAGTCGTTCGCGGACGCATTCCCATAGTAAAGTATTGTGGCGGAAACAACACTGCTGCTGTCATCGAAGAGATGAAGAATACTGACTGGAGTGGAATTGACGGTATATTAAGTGTTTGCCCCTATTACAATAAGCCATCACAAGAAGGACTTTATCAGCATTTTAAAGCCATTGCAGCAGTAAGCCCACTACCTATCATTCTTTACAACGTTCCAGGAAGGACGGGTGTAAACATGAAGGCATCGACTACCGTAAGACTTGCTAAAGATTGCCCAAACATTGTTGCCACTAAAGAGGCTTCAGGTAATTTGGAACAGGTAGATGAGATCATCAAAAACAAACCAGACCGTTTTGATGTAATCAGTGGAGACGATTCACTGACCTTCTCGATGGTTGCCAGCGGTGCTGCAGGTGTTATCTCGGTGATTGGTAACGCTCTTCCAAAGCAGTTTTCACGCATGATTCGTTTGGAATTCAAGGGTGAATATGAGCCTGCAAGGAAGATTCACCATGCTTTCACCGAACTCTATAGTCTCCTATTTGTTGATGGGAACCCTGCTGGTGTAAAGGCTTTGCTGAATGATATGGGTATGATTGAGAATGTATTGAGACTCCCTCTTGTTCCTACAAAGATTGAAACGAAGCAAAAAATGGCTGAGATACTCAAACAGCTCACCATCTAAAATCATAAAGAAAAGTTGATATCATAGCTTACCTTATATTTTTATTAATAAGGTAAGCTAGTCTTTTTATAATGTATGCCATTCAATGTTTATACTTCTTTGGCCTATACTCCCTCTCCTTTTTTCAGGCTGCAAAAAGAAAGAGTTTTCGTACTACATGCAAAAGGGCTTTGCTCTTCTATTTATTCAGGCTTAATCCACTTCAGGCAGTCGTAGTCGTTAGCATAATTTGAAGGAGCCCTTTGTACGTCAGTATTGACTTCGCTTCGTCCCAATAGGAATTTTTCCACAAATTCAATCACCTAGGAATATTGCGTCTCGGGTAGTTGGCAGTGACGATGCCCACCAACAATAGAGTAACCCATCCTATCGGCAATTCCAAAATTATCCCAAACTTTACGCGCAGCACAGCTGGAGACATACCCCGAAGGATCAGCTAGCCATTGATAGTCCGGATTTCCTAGGATAAGAAGAGCACGAGGGCATACCAGTGCACATAATTCATGATGATCATATGGAAAGCGATATAAATTCTCGCCGCCAAAATTTTCCTTAAATCCAGTCTAAAACCAATTTCCATCTGTTTGATCAAGTCCTTCTACCTTTTCCAAACTACGAGACACTCTCCAAGCTGCTGCTCCACCACCGCCAGATTCTTGAGCAATAGTCAGTGCAATGCGCTCATCCAACGCACCGCAAAAAAGGGCCATCTTTCCAGCATAGGAGCATCCCATAACGCCAATATGCTGCAAATCTATCTTGGTTCTCTTGGAGCCTAGTTGTTGTAATCCATCATTTAATCGGCTCAATCCCCATGCCCAGTCAGCGTATGCACCATTGCTAACAAGCGATGGATAGAGTTTGTCAAATTCGTAGTTACCTCCTCCCGAAGGTTTACCAAACTGTGAATAGTTGTTCACTTGTGCTTCGTGAAAAGTCATTAGGGCAATCCCTCGTTCTGTGAAGATAGAAGATGGAAGAGAGTTATTACTTGTCCCTATCATTAAGGGATAAGGAGCTTTGCCTGTTTTGGGGTAAAATATCACTGTAGATAGCGTCAACGTTTTGTCATTTACGGTAACCTCAACAGAAAACTTTTGGCCATCTATCGCTGTTTTTATTCGTGAAAACTTCACTACTGGGTTCTCCCCAATTTCATAATATTAAAGTTCCCTTAAGATTTCATTCCTACGTTTTTTCCAGTCAGAGAAAGTTCTACTCGCCCATTTCCGTCAGCCCACTCCAATGGGTCGGGCAATAGATTATTCACAGATAGAGCACTCGGGTCAGAAATTATAACATCTGTATGATGACCACTTGGGTTCTCGCGCTTGTAAACTAAAGGGATAGATTTCTGGCTCTTGCTTCCCTCGTTGTAGGACTTTCCTTGTTCGTCGGTTATATTAGCCAAAAGTCGAGTACTTCCGAACATCAAGAGGCAAAACCAGAACAAGTCTTTCAAAAAAACGTATCACATTTTGTTGTCATTATTCTTCTTGATTTTGTAAAGTTTATTATAATGTTGAACGAAAAAGAATAAAATGCCGATAAGAAAGGTACAAGATACACCTAAATGTACAAAATTGTAAAAGATTTGGACGTTTTTACCAACTCTAAGGCTTATTAGTAATTACCTTTGCGATGTAAAGAATTAGTTTTGGTAGAATATTATAGGTTTGTTTTGTATGTTATATTAGTTAATAAGGTATTTCATAACTTGACAAAAAACTCTTGGTAAAGTAAAGATGTTTTAGGAAAACAAATTGAGACGGGCAGCCTTTGGTAGGTAGCCCGCTTTTTTGTTTTATTATCTTTTGCTATTACTCACCTTATAATATATGAACCTTGGTATTATGTTTTTCTTTTTACCCTATTCTTCTTTGGTTGAGACTGTAGCTGGAGAGGTTTCGCCAAAAAGATATTGTGACTTATAGCCACCAAGATCAACAATAATCTTCTCAAACACAATTCCAGGAGACTTCGGTTCTATAGTGAGCTGATGTGTCGTCCCGATGCCTAGAGGAAACTCAACTATGCTCTCCACAGCGCGCCGAGCTACTGTAGGATAATAAACAGAGTAAATATTTTCCAGAGACTCATTGAGATTCCGATTAAAGTTAATATCCTCGCTCTCTCCGTCAAGCGTAACCTTATAAACCATGCCACCATGGTTCAAGAAATCGAGCGTTGACTTTACCACAACATGGATCTTGACTATGTTTGGCTTACTGCTTATCTGGAATTTATAAACCAATGCCGACCGACCGACTGGTGCAGTGTATGGCATTAGAGCTATTCCATCTTCACTTCGACCGATGTGCGCAATCTTTGTCCACACAGTCTTACCATCAGTCTTGGCGTCGAAATAATGTGAAGCCTCCATAACAACTTGTCCATCCTTTTCCGTAAAAGTATAGGATGGCTGTTCGATATTGTTAACACGATAGACTTTAGGACAAATATCCTTCTTGAAATTGTCGTTCCAACTTGTGTAGCCAATATGCTTCTGAACCATCATGCCATTCCATTTTCCACCTGCAATGTCATGATTATATGACGCACAGAGGATAGAGTCTCGTTCAAAAGCGGCTTCCACACGATCTGCCCATTGATTTGCGGCAGGATCTTGCCGATGATAAAGATCATTGTTCATAGCCTGCGCATAGTACATCTGGTATAGATTGCTCATAGCTTGGACTGGGAATAGGATTATCTCACGATAACTGTCTCGTTGCGATTCGTCAAGTGCCAAATACTGTCTCAGAGCCTCTGCTTCCAATCGCATATAGTCATCGGCCACACGTCTCCACTCTCCTGTCTTTAGGTTATATGTAAAAGCGTCGAGCATTTCAGCTGTTGAACGACCAGCATATTTGCTTTGTAAGTTAAGGATTCGCGCGGCTTCATCCGCCTGATCCTCACCCCAGGCACTAGCGCAAAAAGCACGAGTATGGTTCATTATATTCTCTGCATTACACTGTTTAGGATTCCAAGCCATATCGAGAAAGAACTGTATAGGATATTCCATAGGCTTAAGGTCACCAACATTGAGCACCCAAAGCCGTTCGATCCCATAGTCATAAGCCAACTGGAGCTGCTCCCACATATTCTGAGTTGGAGTAACGTTCAACCACTTCGTGTTACGAGGGGCACCAACATAGTCTACATGATAATATAATCCCCATCCTCCTGCTCGTTTTCTTTCTTTGAGAGACGGCACCCTTCTAACGTTACCCCAGTTGTCGTCACAAAGAAGTAAAGTCACGTCATCAGGCACTCGCATCCCCTTATCATAGTAATCGAGCACTTCTTTATACAATGTCCACACCTGTGGAGTTTCCTTAGACGGTCGCTTCGTAACATCAGTGATGATACGACGCTGATTCTTTACGATCCGCTGAAGGAGCTTAGTGTCGGCATCTTTACTCATAGCCTCATCACCGTCACCGCGCATTCCAATGGTTACGATGTCCTCAGTACCCTTCATTCGTTCTATTCCCTCACGGAAGAACTGGTCAAGTTTCTCCTGATTTGTATTGTAATTCCATACGCCCCACTTGTCTCTATTCTCCACATACTCTTGGTGATTACGTGCCATAGGTTCATGATGGGATGTCCCCATAATAATGCCCATCTCATCAGCTGTCTTAGAATTGAGCTGATCATCAGCGTAAAAAGACCATGACCACATAGCAGGCCACATGAAGTTAGCCTTCAATCGTAGTAGCAACTCAAAGCATTTGGCATAGAAATCATGACCTCCACGTGGAGTCTTAAAGGTATTGGCGACCCATGTTGTGAGACAGGGGGCTTCATCATTGAGGAATATACCACGATAGCGCACAGCTGGTTCGCCATCCGTATATGTTCCTTTCAATGCGAAAATCTTACTTCGCTTTACAGTGGGAACATCAGCCCACCAGTACCATGGCGAAACACCAATCTGCTTGCTAAGTTCATAGATTCCATAGATGGTACCTCGTCGATCGCTGCCAGCAATGATAAGCTGTGACCCAACCACTGTAATCACAAACTCTTCGGTTTTGCCTTGTAGTGCCTCACCATCAATAAGATGCTGCTTGACCAACCTATCAATAGCCTGATTGTGTCCAATTGTTCCTACGAGGATAGTTGCATCATCTTTGCTTGTCATAGTAGCCGCCGTACCAGTGGCACGCTCAAAGTCCAGCAAAAGATTACGAGCAGCAATGGATACACCCTTTTCGTCCCTCCCATCCACATAGACTGTAGGATGTGTGATGTCAAGATCGCCCGACTGAAAACTAACAAACTTCTCTGCTGTACTTCCTTTCAAAACGCAAAGTACAGCGAATAGGGATAATAAGAATGTACGTCTCATATAGTAACTTAATAGTTATAAAGTTTAACATGCAATATTCTCCAGTCACCAAGGTCAACATGACGACCCTGATGTGTTTGGTCACCGTTCAACCGTCGTACGTAATTCAAGCCACCATCGGTGCCAATAGTTACCTCATCAACAGTTCCAAGCCCAATACAATTTCCGTTCCATCGTGTATCATTGGCTGATGTATGATTATCCGAGCCAGCAAGCGCAAAGCCGTCTTCGCCTAGCTGGCGCTTCTCACTCTGGCTGAGTTCGCTCTGATGTCTAAATACTGTTACAACACCACTGCCTGCAATCAAATAGTCATTTTCTGCTAATTTGATAATCATAGCTCCCACCTCCGGCCATTCATCAGGATGTGTTCCCCAAGGCAATGTATAGCTATGGCTGCACTTCATCACTATATCGCCATCGACGATCGTAGTATCCTTGGTTGTCTTATCCAAGAGAACACCCCATTTCTTCTTGTTTTTTTGTCCTTGCGCATGTAGTATCATTGGCATCATTTGATGCAATAGCTGATAAGATGCAGCAAGATTGGTCGAAGCTGACGAAGCAGGATTATCAATGGAAAATGGGCTATAGCCCAAGCAATCATACTCGCCAAAGACATACATAGCACGCGCCCCACTATAATCACCATACCTAACCTCCGGAATAAAAAGCGGATTGTCTGGCAAAGCATAGCGCAAGACCCAAGACTTAAAACCATTGTCATAAAGGTCAGGAGCGAGAAGCGCAATGCTTGGAGCAGCAAAATGCCAAATGTCTTTAAGGTGAGCGAGGGGGCCGGCAGATGGATATTCACCTGGACGGCGGCCTCTGCTATTCATTGCTGCATTGACATATAAAGGCAAAGGATAAACTTTCTTCGCTACCTGAGCCATTTGCTCTACATACAAAGCATAGTAATAAGCCATAAACTTCTCATCAGCATAACGGTCTGTACCAAACGTTTCAGCCCACATTTTACCAGTTTGAAGTCTTGTTCCCTGCTTTTTATTGAGTGATTTCACCAATTCCACAGGCACTGTCTGTTGGTAAGTCTTTTCTACTAATGGTGAGTGGTCTCGTGCATCTTCAAGCATTCCAATTTCGTTTTCAACTTGTACCATGACCACTGTCTGCTGTTTGTCCACGTCTTTGATGTGTTGCATGAGTTGTCCGAAAGCTCTTTGGTCTGACTTTAGCACGTTTTCAGAGAAGGCGCTAGCAATCTCCAAAGGCTTGCCTTGGGCATTCATGGCTCTAGGAAAGCGCTTAATGTCCTGTTTAAACCATGACGGAGCATAACAACTCATAGAGTTTTTCCAAGCTCCAAACCATAGGAAAACTACTTTGAGATGATGGTCTTCGGCCTGTTGTACGACCTCGTCTATAATGTTAAAATCAAACTTCCCCTCCTCTGGCTCAATAAGATCCCACTGCGCTGGCACAAGCACGGTGTTAAGTCCCATCGCTTCCATGCGTGGCATCCAATTGTCTATATCCTGCTTGCTAGTTGCAGCAGAGTTGGAAAGCTCGCCTGCTAGCATAAGCATTGGTTTACCATCTACGACTAATTGCGTGGCTGTTCCACGATGAACTAACTTTGGCAACTGTTGTGCCTCTGCAAATAGCACCGCCAAAAGCAATGATATGAGAATAAGTGTTTGTTTCATAACTTGTTAAGTAGCATAGAGTGAACTGATAAATTAATACTTCAATATGGGCTGACCTGAGAAAGTTTGGAAGTACTCCAAGCACACTTTGCGCCACTCACGAGCATTATCTAGCTGAACCTGAAGCAAAGAATCCACTTGCTGCCAACGCTCACTATCAATGTATGAACGCGCGCCAGTACTCCAATAGTTGCGGTACGTCTCAACCATGGCAACACCAAGGTTATACTTGAGGCACATCTCCTGCCACAGCGTGTGTCCTGAACGCATGGTGTAAGACCACGGTACATGGTGGAACCATAGAAGGTACTCTTCCGGACAAGTGCTCAGTCTCTCATATTTGTCGGCATAAGGCTGACGGTATTGTGCCGTTGCCCCAGACCCAGTAGCCACAGTACGGTCAAAACCTACACCCATGCTATCTGCCTTATGATAATAAACAGGACACCATTCGAGTGGGTATTCTGCCTTGAAACCATCTGGCTCTGGACCATAATGATGGTCAAAACTAAAGATATGATGCAGTCCTAGTGGCATCATATAGTTTACACAAGTCTCACGTGAAGTCATCATCATCTCACGTACTGACTCAATAAACTTTGCTTCCTTTGTATCAAAGGTTTGTCTAAGCCACTCGTCGGCAATTTCCTCAGCCGATAAATTGGGGTTCCAAGCCAACCTTCCGAAGGCATACCAATTGGCTTGTGAAAATGGGTGTCCACACCAATTAGTGTCATCACCAGTATTAGCCACCCCGGCGACGCCCTTTAATGTAGACGGATTAACATATGAAAAAAGCTCTTTCCACATAGGTGCCAAGTATACCAAATGGCGCGATTGTCCCAAGTATTCCTGAGTTATCTGTAATTCTGCAAACTGAGTAGTATGTTTGATTTGGTCAAAAATCGGAGCATAAGGTTCACGTGGTTGGAAATCGAGAGGCCCATTCTTCGATTGCAATATTACATTATCGCGAAACGCCCCATCTTGGCTTTTAAATTCAGAGACGGCTTGCATGACACGGTCTTCTCCCTTATGATTGGCACCATAAACAAACGAACGCCATATCACATAGCCGCCATAAGGAGACAATGCATCAGCAAGCATATTCGCACCATCGACATGTGTACGGTGGTAATCGCCGGGTCCAGGCTGTCCCTCACTATTCGCCTTGACCAAAAAACCGCCAAAATCAGAAATAAGTGAATAGATTTCCTCAGCTTTCTTTGACCACCAGCGCTTTACAGACTTATTTAATGGATCGGCAGTACGGGTATCACCTAGAGCCATAGGCGATGCAAAGTTCACGGATAGATATACCTTGATACCATATGGGCGTAGGAAATCGGCAAATACTTTCAACTTCTCCAAGTATCTTCGAGTCAATATCCGAGGATTGGCATTCACATTGTTGAGCACTGTTCCGTTGATGCCCACTGAAGCGTTAGCACGAGCATAAATAGCAAGTCGTTCCTTTAGACTGTTGCTCATCTCGCCATTCGAAATCTCCTCCCATTTCCAAATGCTCTGTCCTGCATACCCACGCTCCACACTTCCATCAAGGTTATCCCAATGGTTGAGCATACGAACCGTAAATTCCGGATGCTCAGTGCAATCTCTAACCTGCTTGTTACTATTTTGAATTCGCAGTAGAGCATAAGCTCCATAGAGCAAACCAAGCTCACTGCTAGCAGAGACCGTCGGTTGCTCTCCTCCCTTCAAACGGAAACCGTCACCAAAATCGAGGGTACTGTCGAGCTCAAGGGAAACAGCATTTCCTTGCCATCCACGTTCCAACTCAGCTTTAGCGATAGCCAATGTGGGTGACTCGCTAGTAGGAGCTGTTACCTTACAGGCATTTCCTGATATTGAATTGCCCAACCAAAGTAAGTGTCCATCGTCGGCAGATGACACCAAGGAAACAAGCAATAAGAAAAAAGAAAGAATTGTCCGCTTCATAATGATACCCAAAAAGATGCTTTAATGATGATTTGTGGTTGCATAAAGCCCGATGCAGGCGCCAATGAATCCACCGCTGCGATTAGTACTCAGGTTAACTGCGTCGACGCCACGAGCTAAGAGTTGCCACCCCTCGCCACCTTCAAGGGCATACCAGAAACTGTAATATCTGCCTTTGCCCTCAATCTTTAGGCGCACCGGTTTGTTGGGAACACTAGCTGAAGCAATCAACGCCTGTCCTTTCTCAGCACGATATAGCGTTATTGTGGGTTTGTTGTCTATCAAAGTCTTGCCAAAGACGAAGTTGTATTCTTCATTCTGAAGCAATGAAAAACCAGCCAACTCCTTGCTTGAGGCAGGAGTGAAGTCAACTTGGGTTTCAGCCGTGAAGTTGGTATGCTGCTGCCGTGTCCACAGGGCAGAAAGACTTTCACGCTCGGAAACGGCCACAGGAAGAGCCTTGATGCTCAGCCCTTCGCCGTCCAAATTCCAGAAAGCGGTCGGATTACGAAGGAACATCCAACGACTATCCAAAGTCGGCCCTTCAAAACGGTCGGTGTAGGAGAAGTTGCCTGTGATCAGATTCTCGCGTTGTCTACTCACAATCTTGTTCTTTAGCTGTATGCCTTTCATCTCGTTGACAGCCGGTATGGGCTTATCTGTGAGAATCATAGGCCAACCATCTTTCCATGTTACGGGAAGTAGATAGGTGTCGCGCCCTGTATTATAGAAGTCATTCTCATAAGGACGACAACCCAAGAACACTGCCCACCACTGCCCAGCTTGGTCTTCTACTAAGTCAGCATGCCCTGTAGAGGTAACGATGTCAGGACGATTTGGGTTCAGACCATTGCGTTGCGTGAGGATGGGATTGTGAGGGCACTCCTCCCACTCACCCATTGGACTCTTTGATCGCAATATCACTTCGCTATGCCAAAAACCAGTTCCCCCTTCAGCGCACATGAGATAGTAGTAGCTTCCGCGTTTGAAGATATGCGGTCCTTCTATCCATATGGGCTGAGGTTCAACAGAAGTTCCACCGCGCAAAATTTCCTTGAAGTTGCTCTTTATGGAATCTCCGTTCACATCAAACTCAAAGAGTCGTATGGCACGTTGCCCTTCATAATCTGCCTTCCCGACGACAGGAGCGTTGTGTACTATATAACCTTTTCCATTGTTATCGAAGAAAAAACTAGGGTCAATACCGTTTACTTTAGGTAAATAGATAGGCTCACTCCATCCCTTTGAAGGATCTTTAGTTTTTACAAAGAAATTTCCTCTACCCACATTGGTGGTAATCATATAAAACGTCTTGTTCTTCTCATTGTAGGCAATAGCTGGTGCAAAGACGCCCCCAGATACTCCTTGCTTTGTCAATGGTAGCTGTGATGTGCGGTCGAGTACATGCCCCAAAAGAGTCCAGTTGATAAGATCTTTGCTTGTAGACAAGGGAACCCCAGGAAAGAAGGAGAAAGAAGAGTTTACTAAAAAGAAAGTGTCTCCCACTCTACATACAGACGGGTCTGGATAAAAACCTAGTCCAATCGGATTAAAATACTGATGATTGGTCTCAAGTGGCTTGTTGAAACGTTCATCATTTCCCGAATAAGAGAAATATTTGAAATGAGCGGTCTGTGCGAACATCACCGATGATGAAACCACCGCCAAACAAAGGCATGGGATTCTTTTGGTCTTCATATATTAAGTTCAGATATATTTGATGCTACAAAGATACATAAACGGGGTGACAATTGCTTAACGGAATGTTGTCGAAACTTTTCCGTTTGTTTCATTTCATCGGATAATTAAAAGGATTAAACGGTATGCGTTACTTCATTGTAATAAAATCTGCTATAGTAAACTCTCCTTTCTCCAGGAAGAAGGGAGAGAAGCCATTTGATTATATTAAAATAAAGTCATTCGATAGGTATCCTTTGAGGATGCGATAGATATCCTTTGAGGATGCGATAGATATCCTTTGGTGGTGCGATTGGTATCCTTTCCCATTGCCATTACTATCCAAACGCACTGCGTTAAATGCCTAATCGCGACACCAAAGGATAACAATCGCAAAACCATATAACCATTACTCTAATTTCAAAAATAAGGTATGCTGAAAACGATGCAAAGTCTAACCGTCGGAACCTTAAATTGTCCCAACTGAAATTAAGAAATAGAATATAATTAAGATATAGACATTACAAATATGATCACAGGCAATTTCAGCGACAATAGAAGAGAGTATTAATATCAAATAACATAAAGCCCATTGAGACATAGATGAGATTACCAAGATGTTACCACAAAATCAATTCGTTAATTCATCATAAGCTTATGATAATGAGGCTAATATATAAGTAGTTTAAACAAAAGGTTATAATATGACTTCTAATCAATATTACCCCCCCCTGATATCATTTTTACATCAATTGTCTGACTTTTGCTGGATATATTCAGTCGGTGAGACACCAAAATGTCGTTTGAAAATCGTTGAAAAATGTGCTTGATTAGAGAATCCCACCTCAAAGGCAACCTGAGCTATGTTCAACTTTTGTTCCTTGAGTAAACGGGCGGCCTGTTCCAATCGGATATTTCTAATAAATTCTGATGTCGGTATTCCTGTAAGCTCCTTCAGTTTACGATGCAACTGAGCACGGCTGATTACAACCTCTTTAGTTAGCATTTCCACACTAAACTCAGAATTGGAGAGATTCTCATTGATGCTCTTCATAATGCGATCCATAAGCTGCTCATCGTTGCCTACCACATGAATTTCCTCAACCTTGTCTTTTTGTTCTTGTGCACCACTATACTTACCTTTCAACCGAAGCATATTACTCACAAGGTTGTTCACGGTCACATGAATCTCCTCCAGGCTGAAAGGCTTGGCGATATAGGCATCTGCACCTTTCTTAAGGCCTTCCAATCGGTTTTGAACATCAGACTTAGAGCTAAGTAAAATAACAGGAATATCACTGATATTGGAGTTAGTTTTGATCATCCTTAGCAAAGTCAAGCCATCCATTTCTGGCATCATTACATCGGATATTACACAGTCAAACTTCTCCGTTAATAGCATTTTCAAAGCTTCCTTGCCATCAGCTGCACCCTCAAACTTATAGTATTCACCCAGTTCTCGACTGACGTACTGCCTTATCTCCGGATCATCATCTACGATGAGAATATGGTAATTGGTTGTTGGCTTCTTACCATTCTTATCAAAGCCTCGGGGCTCTTCCTTCGGGGTTAACTCCTCTAGAGTATAGTGCTCATTGCCTAATGGGAGGCACACTAGGAACACACTGCCCTGTGCATCTGTACGATTCGAGGCATTTATAGTACCATGGTGCATGGAAACTACCATCTTGCTGAGGTTGAGTCCAATACCCGTACCATCCACATGAACACTTCCCTTACCCACACCTTGGAAAAAACGGTCGAAGATTTTCTCTTGATTACCTTCCTTTATGCCTACTCCACTATCAATAACTTCAAGTTGTGCAAAGTCTGAAAGTGATGTTTGATTAGTTTCATCATGTCCTTGTGTTACCCGTACTATAACGGACCCACCATCATATGTGTATTTGAAAGCATTGGAAAGCAGGTTGCTTATGACCTTGTCAAACTGCTGACGGTCTATCCATACCATGAGCTTTCCTTCTGGATGCTCATAGTAAAACTCCATGTTTCTTTCCTGAGCTGAGAACTCAAACATCTTTGCAACTCCCCCCACAAATTCTACCAGGTCGGTCTCTTGGCAGTGAAGGTGCATCTGTTTCTTATCCATCTTACGCAAATCAAGTATTTGATTGACGAGAGTCAATATGCGATTTGCATTGCGTTCGATGATACTTAGCTCCTCCTTTGCGTCCTCATCCATCGTATCACGCTTCATTAACGAGTGAAGAGGGCCCATAATGAGCGTAAGTGGAGAACGTATATCATGCGTC
>Ga0183095_11239_pt1 | contig 24470 bp, 25 predicted proteins | sample BioMet4_FD_130346 | JGI IMG/M metagenome (GOLD analysis project Ga0183095, IMG submission 130346) | Microbial communities from bioreactor (seeded with sewage sludge) at LBNL, California, USA - Biofuel metagenome 4 (v2) (version 3) | ecosystem: Engineered > Bioreactor > Anaerobic > Unclassified ...
TCCGCATCCTCAAGGAAAATCTTCTCTGGGTTCGCAGCTTCGACACGGTCGAGGAACTCCGGTTGGCGCTCCTGGCCTTCAAGGACACCTACAACCGGCAGTGGCGCATCGGCCGGCATGGCTATCGTTCGCCGGCGCAGGTCAGGGAGCAGCACAAGGCCGAGGTCACCAAGGCCGCCTAACTTTCGCGGCCAAACTGTCCAATAAACCCTAGACCGCTACACGTGTCCAAGATGCTCGGGCACAAAACATTTCGACCACTCAGGATCGTTATTATCACCTCCTCTAAGGCGAACAGAAGCGTGCCGGGGGTTTGCTTCCGAAGCTCAAGGGCACCAAAGAGGCGAGTGTGTGAGCGCACAACCAAAATGAGAAATCGTTTCAGGCAAACTGAGAAGTCCCCACCCGCTCCGTTTTCTCATTTTGGTTGATACTAAGCGGCCTGAATCCGATGCGCTGCCAACTTAAAATACTCCGCTGACAACTCCACCCCGATAAACCGTCGACCCGTTTCCAGGCAGGCTAGGGCCGTGGTGCCGCCGCCCATAAATGGGTCAAGGATCGTACCACCCTCAGGCGTGACGCCGAGGAGGTCAATCAGGAGCGGCAGCGGCTTGCTGGTGAGGTGGACTTTGTCGGCCGCCACCACCCGGTGATTGAATACGCCAGGGAAACAGCGCCGACTGAATGCCTTGGCCAGGGTTTTCACGGCGTGGATCACAAACTCAGCATCCCGGCGAAACCAGCCCATCATAGGCCGGGCGCTCGGCTTGTGCCAGACCACAATGCCCCTCCATTCCCACCCTGCGGCCTGAACCGCATCCGTCATCGCGGGCAGCTGCCGCCAGTCGCTAAACACAAGGCAAGGCGCGCCTGGCTTGGCCAGTCGCCAGCACTCCCCCAGCCACAAAGCCGCCCACATGATAAACGATCGCTGGTCCTTACAGTCTCCGAGCATAGGCGGGTAGCTTCGCTTGGTCCCTGTTTGTTGGTACTTTTGGGCAGGATCAGCCCGGCGCGCCCCTGCGTGCAACCCACCGCTCGAATACGGCGGGTCAGCGCCGGGCCAGTGAGGTGGTTGCCTCCACCTCGCCTGCTCCACTTATGCCGCCTTGGGCAGCAGCATCTCGCAAATCTTGTCGATTACCGCGTCCTGCTCGGCGATGAAACCGCGCGCCACAGCCTCCAACAGCTCCAGCGTCTGGGGGCGGGCGTCCCGTTGTGGCCACATAGAGCTGCCGAGACACAGCAAGCGGCTCCAATGTCCTTGCCGATAGTGCCTCAAGCGCAGCTTGTACCCTGGTGGGATCGCCCTCCAGCCCGGCGGCTGCATTATCAAATCTGATTTTGCTGGCCGGATGGGCCGGATCGGCTGCCGCGTGATCCTCGATGTCGGACTTGAGGGCCAGCACCGCACCGGGCGAAATGGTGGCCGTGACGTTTTGCGCGCCACCGACTGTCATTGACCGCCCTAATGGAGCCAGCGATGTGCACCCCTAATGGAGCCACTTGGGGTGGCGACTGCGGGGTTCGGACGCATCGAAAAGTTAGGTGTTTTCCTCCGCACCGGCAACGCGATTTTTGAGCGCCGCCTCCTCTCGGGAGCTTCGATAGCTCCTTCCTTCGAGAATGACTTTGTAGGCTCCATGCCTGATCCGGTCCAAAGTCGCCGCACCGAGCAGCTTGTTATTGAAGGCTTCCCCCCATTCGGAGAAATCCAGATTGCTGGTGATGATCGTCGCGAAGCGCTCATAGCGTTCGGCGATCAGGTCGTGGAAGTCCTCATCCTCCGAGGATTTAAAAGGTTTCAGGCCGAAATCGTCGATGATGAGCAGGTCCGTCTTGGCCAGTGAGGCCAGCTTCCTGTCATAGGAGTTCGTCGCCTTGGCCGCCTGGAGCATCCCCAGGAGCTTGCCGACGGGCGTAAACAGCACCTCGTAGCCTTTTCTGGCGGCGGCATGACCAAGGGCTTGGGCGATATGGCTTTTGCCGGTGCCGCAGGGACCGACGATGAGCACCGGGGCTTTTTCCTCGAGGAAGAGGCAGGTGGCCAGGTCCAGGATGAGCGCCTTGTTGATGGACGGATTGTAGCCGAAATCGAAGCTTTCCAAGGTCTTTTCGCTACGGAAACCGGCACGGCGCACGCGGAGCGAGAACTTTTTTTGTTCACGGCGGGCTACCTCGTCCTCAATCAGCATGGCCAGGAACTCCACATGGGACAGTCCGTCCTGGATGGCCTGCTTGTTGCGGACTTCCATGGAATCCAGGATGCCGGAGAGACGCAGCTGCTTGAGCGCGGGTTCGAGCGTTGGCATAGGGTTCATGACTTCCTCCTTTTCATTGCAGTATTCCTTGCAGTTCTCGGCAATATTTCGATTTTCCTCTGTAGATGTCTTTCACCTCCTCATGGAAAACGGGTCGCGGCAGAACATCCAGGCCCTTCTCCAGGATACGTTTGACGGTGTTGTAGCGGGGATCATGGTGATCCAAGGCGCGGCGGCAGGCGTCATCCAGGCGTTTGGCTCCGTACTTCTTCTTCAGTTGGAGCGTTCCCTGGGCTGCCCGGAGATTGTCCAGAACTTTGTGGGCAAACAACGCATCAATGAACTCACGGCAGGCCGTTCCGATCTTTTCAGACTGGAACAAGCACCACTGCGGATCGTGCATGATGTACGCCTGGGCCTCCGGCGGTTGATGCTCCTGGACGGTGGCTTTGCTCCCCGGCCGAGACAGTCGGGAGTGGATGGCAACCATCTCGTTTTCATGGAAGATTTGAACGGTCTTTTCCGTGGCGCGAAGCCACAGGGTTTGACGCACGAGCCGGTACGGGGCGGAGTAGTAGCAGCGGCGAAACTCGACGTGGCAGTTGCCGTGCAGCTTCACCTTGGCCCAGACAGCCAGTTCCGGTGGCACGTCCGGCAAGGGGTGCAGGATGTGTTTTTCCGTCTCGGCAAATCGGGCTAACGGCTGCTCCTTGGTTGTGCCATGGGTCCGGTTCCCCGCCCAGCCCATGACCCAGTCTCGAAGCTGCGTATTGGCGTCATGGAGGCTGCGAAACGTACGCGTCGGCAGGAAGTTGCCTTTGACGTATTTCACTCCAGCCTCGACCCTGCCTTTTTTTTGCGGTTCACGCGGCGGGCAGGGCGAAATAAGGAATCCATAGCCCTCGGCGAAGGCAGCATAAGAGCGCTGGACCTCGGGATCGTGGTAGCAGGCCTTGGTGATGGCACACTTGGGATTGTCGATGATGACCTTGGCCGGGACGCCGCCGAAGAACTCGAACGCCCGACGGTGACAGCCAAGCCAGGTCTCGATCTTCTGGTCACGCACGATCTCCGCGTACTGGTGTCGACTCCAGGCCAGCGTCATCACGAAGAAATGGGTCTTGATCACCTCGCCGGTAAAGGCGTCGGTGATCTCCGGCCCGGCACCAAAATCCACCTGCACCGCTTCACCTACAGCGAAGTCCAGCATCACCGTGGCTTTCGGGGGCGTTTGCTTGATCTTGGCAATGAAGCGTCTGACGCTGGAATACGCGCCCGTGAAACCGTGCTTGCGAATCAAGGCCTGGTGGATCGTGCAGCCGGCAATGCCCTGGCTGACCCAGTCTCGGACTTCGTCCTGAAAGGGAATGATGCTGGATGTGGATGGCGGCGTCGATGCCCGGCCGGCGAAGAACAACGCCAAGGCTGCGTCAGAGGGCAAAGACGCCTCCGCGACCAACCAGCCTTGCGTCTCGGCGGTCTCACGGACCAGGGCCAGCTTTCTGCGGCCCATCAACCCGGTCTTGGCGATCTGCCTGTCGGACTCGCCAAGGCGCATCCGGACAAGGGCCTGATGATACTCGTACATCTCGAACCTCCGATTGGACATCCCGCGCTCCTCCCGTTTGTGGATCGAGAGGAATTACGCGGCGTCTCGAAGATCCGAAACCCGGTCGCCTACCGCTGCCCTGGCTCCATTAGGTGATCACGGAATGGCTCCATAGCCTGATCATCAAATGGCTCCATTATGGGAGCACTCCGTGGCTCCATTAGCTGAGCACCCAGTGGACTCATTGGGGCGGTCGCTGACATCCGATTCTCTTGATAAAAAAATATCCATCGGTTCGAACTTGAAAGGAATCCTTACAAGTTGCCGATTCCCTCACTCAGCTTCCCGATGGATCAGCATCAAAACCTTCATCGCCAATGGAAACCCAAGATTGCTCCGATGATCACCTCTGATCACTGGAAAGTCCAAACGCCCAAACGGAAAGGCCAGGGCCGCTTGAAAATTTGGAAAGCGCCCATCATCCTCCCGCTTCGCATACCGCTGCGGAAAGTTCCTGAAAAAATTTGTTTCTGAAGAAAGAAGTCGGAGGGAGGGGCGACCTCTTGAAAAAAATTCAAGCGCCCTTTTCCGGGTACTCAGGCTGGTTCGCTTCTGCGAACCCTTGTGCTGCTCCTACAGGGGAGCCAACAAAACCTGTTGGCGCAGTGTTGGCGGGGCCAAAAGAAAAAGGGGTTAGGCTTATCACCTAACCCCTTGGCATTCTTCTTGGTGGAGCTGGAGGGAATCGAACCCACGACCTCTTGAATGCCATGGCAGCAAATGTCCGATATTATTGAACTTTTATCGTTCAAGAGTTGATTCCCAATCAATCATTTTGGCGCATGCCAACGATTTTTTGGCTTTACAGCCAACAGCTGCCAATGGTCAAGATTTGATAGATGGTTTTCATCATGGATAACCAACGGCGCGTTGGTGGTCCTGTTGGCTCTCCGTTGGCGCTTCATTTTGATTGATTTTTTTGCTTGTTGGTTATATTTTTATCATGATATTATCAAGCATTGAGATGGATGCTAAATCATCTGAGTTGATCAATAAATTCTATGTCACCATCGGAGTATCTATGGACCAAACAAACAACTTTGAAATAAGTGCTAGTACCCTGGCAGCTATGATTGCGATAGTTACAGGTGTTGGGTTTTCAATCTCTATACTGTATGATCTAGGCTATTATGCTGAGCTCGGATATCCATTTTCGGAGTTGCCAACGACGTTCTCTGATCATGTAAGAAGTTGTATCAATTGGGCGCCGCTAGCAATTATGGTAGTACTAGGTATAGTTTTTCCCAAACTAATTATAGTCAGGCTGGAAAGAGGATTGACAGAATCAGAAATTATTAACTCTAGTTCAAATCCACGCAGAACTCAAATAATAAGGCATTTTCCTTATATTATAGTTATCCCAGCGTTGTCAATTATTGGCATTTTTTTGTATTTTATGTTTGGCGATCGTTTTAGATTTGGACTACCTATGTTTTATTTTTTTGTTTGGTTGCTATTTTCTGGATTGGTACAGTATCACCCACGAATAATTGCTCGAAGAAGTAAATGTATTATTTATTTATTTATGTTTGGCCCAGCAGTGTGCTTGCTTGTTTATTACACGGCAAAGAATATTGCATATACCGACTTAAGGGATAAGTCTAATCTTACAACAATCACGCTAAGCCCAGGGACTACACTCAAAACTAGAATATTAAGATCGCTAGATAGAGGGTTTATTGTACATGACCCCGATACGAATGAAATAAAATTTATTGCACTTTCAACAGTCAGTTCCCTTGTTAGGCAGGTAAATATTTCAACAAACAATGGTTATTTCAAAGATAAAGAATCAGTCAATGCCAACACCATAAAGAAATGAAATTCGCATAGAGACATTTCTTTTCGCGGAGTGGGGTTAATTTGCTCTATCGATAGTTTTTAGCATTAGTTAACGTCTCATTTTTCATTTAATCGTAACAATTCATATGTGATAACAATGTGTTAAGTAGTTAAAATATTCAATTACAAAAAGGAGAGCCCGAAGACTCTCCTCCGTAGCTACTGCTACTTCATATTTAATAATATCTCTATATTTTTGGGCAATTCAAACTCATCATTGCGACTTACTTCTGATGATTTACAAAAGAAGCAATCCTGACATTTAAGACTATGCCAGTTGTCATCACAATCTGTTCCGTTGCAATCACATAATTTACACAAATCGGCAAGTTCTTCAAACATTTTAACTTCTCTTGTCTTCATCTTTATCTTCATCGTTCCAAACTTTGTCAAGGAATCTTTCGATACGTTCTTTTTTATTTCCGTATATTTCGACATACCTATCATATGTCTCTTCGTTGTATTCACCAGGGAAACCATTTTTAAGTGCAATCTTGAAATCATTCGAACAGCTACGGCAAAGAACAATCCCACTATATTCCCCATGGGCTATTAATTCGGCTTTGCATCCAGAATCATAACAAGTAGAACTGTAATCAGCATAAATCATAACTTTCTCCTTTGAATAAAAGGTGAGAATCTTTCCAGAACTCCCACCTTGGTTAAAGTTAAACACCTTCAAGTTCTGGGAGCAGATTAACAGCCCGCTCCTTTTCCCCTTCCAAGTAATGGTAGTACACGTCCGCAGTCATCTTGACAGAGAAGTGCCCCATCAACTTCGAAACAGCCGAAAGATCGGCCCCGTTAGAAAGAAGTGTTGTTGCAAAGAGGTGCCGAAGATCATACATCCTTATCGGATAAGTAATCCCAGCAAGCTCACAAGCTGTGTTGAATGACTTCCTAACGCTATCAACCCTGCGACCCTTAAATTCTATTATATAAGCTGTCGAGGCATTTGCTTGCATAACCTTCAGCTTATCTAGAAATGACGGTCGAACAGGAACAGTTCGAAAGGTCTTGGTTTTGGTAGCATAAATCTTAACTGTTCCTTTCTCGAAATCAACATCCGACCACTTCAAGGCCAACAGTTCGGATTTACCAGGACGTGTCCCAAGGTTAAAGCTGACCTCCATGGCCCATTTCACATGGGGTTCGGCGTGCTCCATGATTTTCTTCATGTCCTTGACGGTTAACTGAACATCCCGAGGACGCTCTCTAGCCTTCTTCCTCTTTGACAAAGGATTGACCTTTGAAATCTCATTCTCAATACCAAAGTTGAAGATGGCTGCAAGATAGTTGCAATACCTATTCACCGTGGTTTGTGCCCTTGGTTTTCCGGTCTGCTTGCTGACACCTTGATAATGTTGAATGAACTTCATCCCATCATTGACATAGGACATCGAATCGACAGGTTTATTCTTATCAAGGATGTCAAAGAAGGAGAACTTGAGCAGATGGGCCAAGGTCAGGATATGTGTCTCTGTTTTCCCAGAGACTTTTAAATGTTCTAGATATTTATGTGCCAACTCTCCAAAGGTGATTCCTGTAGCTTCTTCAGGCTCTTGAACAACGGCAGGTTCTTGCTGGACAGGTTCTGGAACTTTTATCGGTTGAATGGGAATAACCACTCCATTGATGACGCGACCTTCATTAACAGCAACTTCAAAAGCTTCAGCTAGCTTAAGAGCATCATCCCCACGACCAAAGGATTTGTCTCGACGTTTACCATTTTCTTTCCAATAGACCATCCAGCGTTCATCACGTTGATAAACACCCATAAGCACCTCCAAGTGCGATTATGATTTTGAATTAGGAGACAGGACAAAGATGCAGAAGTGGTAGGAGACTTTTAAAAGAAAGGAGCAGGAGGCCCCTTTCCGATGAATCTAAATTGTATTCATCAAGATTTCTTCGACTTCCTCCTCTTGAACCCCAAGATAACGACGAGTTATGGCGGGGCTGCTATGATTGAGCCTCTTTGCTATAACTTCCCATGAAACACCAAATGTTTTCCTTTGATGATAACACCATGTCTTTCGTAGGGTATGAGCCCCGGCATTGATGTTTAAGTTAATGGCTTTACACCAGTCCTGAACCAACATCGTGACAGCATAGGTTGTCAGCGGATAATTCTTCCCTTTTCTACTCTTGAAAAGGTATTGCCAATCTTCAAGCTTCGATAATTCAAGATGCTCGTCGAGAGCAGTCTTGATTTCCTTATTCATGATAAAGATGTTTTCCTTGCCAGTTTTCTTCTCCTTTAAGCAAATGCGATCCCCAACCTTGCAGTCCTTGACATCTTCGACCTTGAGGGCCAGGAGGTCTTGGACACGAAGCCCTGTATTTATCCCCATGATAAATATGAGCCTGTTTCTTGGTTGATCCGCAAGAAGCTTTTTGATGCTCTTGATGTTCTTGAGGTCGATGATGGGTTCCACTTTCATGAGCAACTCCCTTGAACTAGGTATTTTGTTTAAACCCCAATAGAAGTCGTGGATTGAAAAGGGAGGAGTTTAGGGACGTTCCCGGGCAAGGGGAACTATCCCGTTAGAATTCAAAGACTAATGCTTTAAGACAATCCCAATGTACGATTCTACATAATACCGGTCTTCCCTTTTATATTCTCATATCTGTATATTTTTTCTATAATTGCTGGAACTTGCGAGAACCATTGAAAAGACTCGAAACTTTCTATATATATCACAGGAAATAAAATGATGGATTGTAAAAGAATAAAATGCCACCTCTCAGGAGCATGGCATTATTAACAGGTTCTACTTAAACGACCGTCAAGATAATGCGCCCATCCTCAGCCGTGATAACGAATTCATCGCCCTCCTTGATTTCCATGTCTCCGATGTCCACCTTGTGGATGTTGAAATGGACCTCACCCTTCTTGTTGACGTAAGGGCGACTCGAACTTTTTAGATAGAGCCCCTTGACATCGTAGAAGCTTCTGTCATCGCTTATGAGCTTCAGAACATAATGCTTCAAGGTAGGCTTATGGGCAATGTCCATCTTTTCCATGATCGACTTGGCGTCCAAACCTTCCTTGATGCACTGTCTGAGAACCGAAGCATTGTACCTGGACTCAGGGCGCTTCTTCTTTTCCGAAGGGTCTTCCATTGCCGATAATTCGGTATCCTTCTTGGCAGACATATTCTCTCCTTAGTTAATAATGCTATATAGTTAATATATCTGTATATTCGAGAATAAACAACAAAAGTGGATCATCAACAGGCTGATATTAAATATCTTTTGCTGAATTCTGATCATGGGAATCTCATCTCCATCATGCCGAATCCGTTGATTGGCCCTAGGATCAATTCTCCTGGACTTTTGGGGTCGGGATAGGGGAAGCCATGGGTCAGCCCTTAAAAATGCAGGAGAGGGGCGATTTGAGGGCGCAATTCCTGAAGGGGAGAGATCGGGAAGGTAGAAAGGCCGGGGCCGGGAAAACGACAACCGAAAAATCAACCACTCTGTCAATGAGAACAAGAAAAGCCTTCTGGTGTTACCCAGAAGGCTGCCGTTCACCAATCTCTACACGACAGCCGCCCATCAAGCGTCATGGATGATCCCATGAACGCCGATGAGCACTCGGTAGAAAGAGACTGTCACCAATCTCAGGCCCCGAATCACCACCGGACGTAGGGTTTTCCCCTATCCGGCGATTCCGAAATGATGTTCCCCCAAAAGAAACGGATGCAAGCTAGACTGAAAACTTTCGTAATGTTACACAAGCTCTTGAATAAGAGCCCCTATAATTTCAAAGCGGTTGTTTTCTCTTTGCTTATTCGAGATGCTTTTCATCAATTAAACTGAAACATTCAAAATTTCATCTCGCATCCTGGGGAACATCATTTCGGAGTACTTCTTACAAGTACGCTGACACCCATGTTTATTTCAAATCATGGGCTTCCCTTGGTCATCTATCCTGTCTATTCGGAACCATCCAACATCTAAACGCAACATATACCCGTAAAAGGCAATTCCTGTTTCCTCTTTCTGTGCTGATAAGCATCAGCAATTTCTGTTTGTCACGAACATCATTTGATATATGGGCCACCTCGATCTAATCAGTATGATACTGAAAGCAGGCTGGTTCTTCGGTCTCAGCCCTTTCCCCATCGTTGTCACCATTGACGGGTTGGCATCTGTTGATCATGATCAATCAACAAGATTCTGATTTTTCGACCTCGATCCTTTCAGGATAAAGATCGTCCGTACTACAACGGCACTAAGACTAGATAAACTGCAAGGCCCCCACAACATTAAAAGCTGCTTGGAAACTTCTCTTGAGTTTAAAATAATTACTTGTCATCGCTACTGGAGCAATAAACAACTTCATTTTCAATTATAAGAACCAATATCTTTATAAGATTTGAGAAAGTGATTTTATTTATCTAAAATTAATCAGCACTGTCTTCATCTTCTGTGCTATTTTTTGAAAAATATTGACAATCATACTCAAGAAAACTCTTTGATGTTATCAGGTCTCCATCTTTAGAACAAAGGTATGAATTGGAACCTTCGCATAAGTCAGATGATTGCTGACAGTAGATACATTTATGACACTTGTTTTGATTAATTTCTTCGATAACAGGCTCTTCTTCACTAGAATCTTCAGTTTCTGAGGATAATTTCACTTCATAATCAGGAGATGTCTTAAATTCAGTTGGTGGTGAAACAAAACCATCATCGAATTCATAGCAATCTCCTTCATCATCTTGAGAGGAACTAGAAATATTATTTCTATCTATGAAAGGATTAAATATAACTGGATCAAGTTGAAGAGACAAAATGAAGTCATTGTAAACCATTTTCTTTCTCCTTAAGATTTTTCTCCATCTACACGAGTATTTTACTGCGTCTACTGAGTAAGTTTCTTCGACTTAATAAAAACAAATGAAAAAAGTGACGCCCCCACCCCTTCCCCTTCAAAGGATTTAATAAATATATTTTAAATTAATTTTATATAATATATATCTTAATAATATTTATTAATTTAGTAAGTCTAAACAAAGATGAAGGAGAGACTAGTGAAGGATTAGCTACTGCCGAGGGCGTCACTTAGTAAGTCGAATATAATGTCTCAGAAAAATCGGATGCTACTTCTATTCTTTAAAAGTTAGTGCTTCTTTTTTGATACAGTATAGATTCAGACTATTCATATGAGATTTATATGACGATCCTGGGATGGGTACTTGACGTTGATATCCTTTTGAAGTTCCATTAAGATCAAGTAAACCTTTTAATTTCCAGTTTCGACGAATCTCATCTAATTTAAAGCTATTTCTCTGTAAAAGTTCTCGAAGAGCATCGGTCGTCAACCCTACAAAGGTCCAGTTTCCAGTTTCGTCAATATCATGTATCCCGAAGAACTGTTTACTGTCCCATTTAATGCCTTGAGAAAATTTTTCAGATGTATAAAATTTATCATTATTATTAATAAGAAGATCATAAACAAGACGCATCGACTTATCACCAATATCAGCTTCTCTTGCTTCATTTCTGGCTCTGTTCCAAACTGACTCTAATAATTCCTTGACAGGTCTATCTCTCCTGAGTTCTGGAAGGGCCGCATGGATAATCGAAATCGCAGTGGTGATAAAAGAAAAGTATTCACCGAGTCTCATTTCAATAGGACTCATTGTTTCTGATTTACTTAAAAAACCATTTGCTTCTCGATATGCTTCTTTCCAAAGTCCCCATTGATCCTTATGGTCAAGGATATATTGGACTACTCTGGGACCAGCATGGCCATAATGATCCTGAATGGTCCAGTTGATCCTATCGACTACAGATTTACTTTCAGCATCGGTCTTGAAAAATGGATTCCCGCAAAGATCAATCAATCTAGCCCTTGATCCTCCATCATTGCTTAAATCATAGCTTGGGCTTTCACCAGTAGTAAAGAGAACGGTCCTAAAGGATTCCGTTCGTTCGGTTCCTTGAAGTGTTCCCCTGGCCTTATCCCTACCTGCTGTGATCATGTAGATGGTCCTGCTAACGATATCACTACCCCGATCCCTTCGGTCTTGGGAGTGAGCAAGTTTTGTTTCATCAAGATAAAGGGGTAATCCATTCAGGATAGATGCCGCTCTTCCGATCCAGACAGGTGTTGCGAACCAAGTGTTCACAAAAGAACTAGCATGGAGTTCTGGAGCACCCCACGCCGAAGCTCCAAGGAGCAAAGCCGTTGTCTTTCCCGAAGAGCTTGGGTTCGATAATTCCAAGGAGAAGTTTTGAACTTCTAGGATCGGAAGCAAGGGAGTAGCTAGCGAAGCATAAAGAAGAAATGCTACGTCTGGATAAATCAAGGCATCATTAACCAATGATATCCATGTTCGATAATCACCTTTGGATCGAAATCCATCAGCAATCTGTTCATCTCCCTGGTCACTTCCGAAAAACATCATGGACGGTTTATTGTCGGGAGGAGAGTCATGGTCATGGCTTGATAAGAACCTATTGCCCCATAAGAACCCTTCCATGTCATCCGTCCATCCGAGTTTATCGGTAACGGTAACCTTGTCTATGCAATGAGAATTTATATGCTCATATGCAAAGAGGTAATCAATGATTCTATCGGCATTTGTTGTTGTTATGGGGAGACCATTGCTTGCAAGGTCAACGATGAGATTCTTTTTAGCAATGCACTTCTTTTCTTTTGTTATTGATTTAAACTTTCCGTCTTCAGGCCATGCTAAAGTAACATAATAAATGTTAGTATCTTTATTGTGCTTAATTTCTTGTATAAAAATTGGACAGGATGATATTAGAACATCATCTTTGTCTGATCCATTGCAGAAAGATATTCCACCTGCGTTTGTGAAATAATACCCAGAAGGAAGGACTGCTTGATCTGAAATGGGAGCATTTGGAACGTACTTTTTGATGCTACTTTGTATAATAGAAGGTATTTGTTGTTGTCTTACTGATTTTACTTCATCTTTTATTCTTTTTAAAATGGTTTCCTTTGCCTTTTCAGTTATACCACGTTTTTTAGCATAAATTAAAGTATCCTCAATTTTATGGGCATCTTTCATGTACTCTGCTACGGACAACTCGAGGAGATGCTTATTGCTTATGAAGTCATCTGAAAAATTTTTAGGGTTAATCAATATATTCTTAATTTCTTCTTCAATTTCTACCATGTTACTGTTGATTTGTGGTATTGTAGTTGTTGTTTCCATGATTTACCTTACTAATAATTTTTAGTGAAATTTTTTTTGGATGAATAACGAGATTTTGACAATAGATGCTATATTATAGCGACAAGTGTTAGTGCTAAAGTATATGAGCAATTTACCTCCTCTTTTTAATGGCATTGGTCAAATTATATCTGTAAAAGTTTTATTTTAAAATAATGACATCAAATTGTTCAAGTTTTGTAAGTCACAAAACACTACTTCAACGGGATGAATGAGATGACAAATTTTATAAAGAAATAATAATACAACCAAACATATTTTCACCAAACATCAAAGACAACACCGTCTTTCTTTTGTTTTTCTGTAATTAACTTTTCAAGTGTAGAAAAATAAAATGCATTAGCTGCTATGCGGTTAGATGTCTCTGTAAATATATCATTTTCGTTGAATCCTAAATTTTGGTATATATAATCTTGATATTCTTCTAAAATTATATCTCTATCTACGAATTTTGAGCTATAGATGTAATCCTCATTTGGTTCTCCAGACCCATCCTCAGGGAAGAAAGAAAATGTAACTTCTTTATCCCGTATTTTTGAAAAGAATATTACTCTTCCAGAAGCAACCCACTGAGCGAACGAAGAGCAATCTGTGGACCATGCTTTCAAGTCTATTAATTTTTTATAACTACCATATGCAAACACATGAACTTTGTAGCCAAGGTCTTTTAACCGTTCCACAACATCTTTTAGCTCATTCTCATTTTTTGTCATGGTCGAACCAATCGCTATCCTTTCATACTTCTCTCTAAGGTTTTTAAAATGGTCTAATTCTTCTTTTTCAAAGCTATGGATTACTGGAACAGGGAAATAGCCTTTTTTTTCTAAATAAATTTGGTTTGCCCAGTTTACTTCCAAGGGATCTCCATCGAATTTCTCGTCAAAATTGAAATAGAAATCAAATGATTCTTTGTTTCTAGATAGAAATTTTTCATATGTCTTAACTGTACTTTTATGTTTTAAAGTTCCTTGGTTTAAAGCCCAAACACCTGAGTCAAGAATTAATGAGTTAATATTTTCAGGTGCATCTTGTAATAATCGCAATGTCTCTGGACCATCAGTCCTATACGATCTTAATACATTGATTTTTATTTCTTGATTTCGTTTGTATAACTCAGCAAGAACGGCAGAAGTGATAGATGACTGATAAATTCTCACGATTCACCCCCAACAGTATTATGGGTTTGCTCATCACCTTCAACCTTAGAGATTGTTCCTTGAAGTCCAAGTTTCTTAGCTCCTTCTAGTAGCTTTTCTTTTTCTTTTTTCCTTTTCAGTTCTTCTTTCTTAACTTCTTTCATTTTTCTTTCATATAAAATTCGTATAAAATGTGCTGCATCTTCTAGTAAAAATAATTCTACAGACGACAACGAATAGTCAGTCTCCACAACTTCTCGTGCTGTCCTGTAGAATTTTTCTAAAATCATGGTTATTTCTCTGCATCTTGAAGTTTTTGGTTTTTGACATTTAACTTCAAATGTTTCAAAATCTATCATATTATAAAGAATTCTTCCTGGTTGCTTCGAATCTTTTAGCTTTTCTATTAATTTGTCGTTAAAATCAATATCACATTCAACAGCATCAACAACTGTTTCTAAATTTACATGTATTCCTTCAGGTTTTAAAATACCTTCATTGACAACATACGCATCAACAACAATTTTAAACATATCAATATCATCTTGATTGGTAATATCTATTGTATGGCTTATGCCTTTAAAAATTGAATCAACTGGATCTTTAAATTTTCTTATGTCTATTACCTTTGCCAAAGCTTTCAGCCGTTTCCATCCAAGAAAACAATATTTATCGACATTTTCGATTTGGGCAACCTTTTGCCTGATTTTCCTTTCTTCATGGTTCATCTCAAAATTTTCTGTTGCAAACACCTCCCACGCTCCATATTTGCATGTTGATTTCGCTTTTAAAATAATATGGCCTGATCGTATTCTTAAAATTGCTTGGAGGATGTCATTCTTATGGCTATCAATTGAAATCTGATCTTCAAGCTTTTGATAAGCTATTTTTAATGCTTCAAGGTTTGAAGGTTTATCATCCAATGGTTGTTGGAGAAGGTTATCAATTTCTCTAATGTCAGCTTCCAGTAACGGCCCCAGGGAAGGAATTGGGGATTTTTCCACCTGGCCCGCGAGGGTGGTCTCTATTGTGCCTGCCATATAACCCCCAAAAAAATTAATAAATTTATGTAGTTGGGGAAAAAGGTCGACCAAGCCGACGAAGTTTCCTATCCTGCTAAATTAATAAACTTTTTTCCTAATTAATTGAAAAATAAGAATTTTTTCCTGTTTAAAAGTTTGTAGCTCCTTATATCTATATAAAAAGTCTTCGCCTGCGGTGTATGAGCTGCGTATAGGGCTGGAGTATACACAAGTTAGGCAGGGATTTCGAGCGCGGTGCGCGGCCTTACTTGTCTGGAGACTTGTGCCATGGTTGCAGCAACTTAGCCCTCCGGTGCGCCACGGCGGCCGCCGACATCCCGGGAATGGTCCCAGATTCCCAGCCAGGTTTGCTGACCAGGCAGCTATGCTCGCACTGGTTTTGGGCAGGCATCCAATGGACCGCCGTTGATTAGAATCCTTCATTTACCACCTGATGGTCGATTCCCATGATCAAGTGCCCAAAATCCCGGGGTTAGACTTTTATGATTACCACTTATCCTGGACAATCTGTTCATTTTTAACCAATGCTTCCCATTCTATCTTGGATTGAAACGCGGCTAATTCATCGTGAATTCGTATGAAATAAGTGCTGAGCAAAGCAAACAATGTCTGTTATTGTTAAATTAATCGTCTTCAGGCAGCATGAAGGTCAATACTGGCTCTCCGCTGTCGCCCGGCCCCATGTGGGCGATGACCTCGATGGTTTCCTTCCGGCCTGGTGCCATAAGGAATGCTACCTTGAATTTTACTCGATCACCGGCCCCATATGCACGCGCGGCAAACAGGGCAAGCACCATCAAGTCATGAAGCCGGCCCATTGTCGATTGGCCTTCTCCTTCAAGCCCTGCTGGTGGTGTGACGTATCCGTGAAACAGGTTGTCGGTGACTACCGTGTGGACCTTGAAGCCGATCCCTTTCGCTTCCTCGCTGACATCGATCAGCACCCCGTCTTCGATGGCCTGTGCTCGGGTGTAGCTGTAGATTAGATTCCAATCCTCGTTATTGGCCATCTGTCGATCCGTTTTTCATGTTGTCGAGGAGGGCATTGATTTTAGTCCTAAAATTCCCAGATAGTTCAAGTCCGACTTCTGAGCATGAACGGATAAGTTCCCCTTGATCGTCCAAGGATGATGCGTTCATGATCTTGAAAAGCTGCTCAATGGGTCGGAAGCTGTTGATGATTTCATCCCTAATTGTTTTAAGATCGTAAGAATGCTGGACCATTTGTTAACTCCTTGTCCATTTTGGATTAGTCTCCTTGGGAGAATAACCTTGGGCAAGGGGCCGGTCACGGTCGTTTTCTTGAAAAATAAAAAAGGGGCAGAGAATCATCCCTGCCCCTTGATGGTAAACCTAAACAAACCTAAGCTGCAGCGACCTCATTGGAACGATCGTTGACAACAATCTTCTTCTTGGCGCAAGACAAAGTGATAACATAACCGTTGTCATCCTCTTTGCACTTGACAACCAGTCGGTCCTTGGCCTCAACGGGCAAGACAAGCTTGTCAACTATGTTTCGGTTGATGTTGATTTGCTTGTGATCGCTGACGACAACTGATGTTGTACCTTCTTCGTCGGTGGGGAGCTTGATGAAATCCTGTTTTTCATCCATCAAGCGCTGGCGATAATTCAAGACCATGGAACGGGTGATATCGAGAGCTGCAACGATTTCGGCCATAGTCGAACCCGACTCAAGCATCGAATTCAAACGAACCTTAACACCAGAATACCTTGAAAACGCGGACATAACTATTCTCCCTTGATGGTTAAGCACCAATTAAAATCCAGCATCGTATAACTCGGTCAATCTTACTCCATATAAAATCGATGAAGCTCAATCGCCAAGCAAGCGCTGGTTGGGACAATCTTTGGTCAGTCAAAAAAACTGAAAAAAGACCCTCAATGCATAGACATTGAACCCAAGATTTATATAAAGAATACTTGGTATTAACTTCTTATAAGCAGAACCTCCCCGGTTGAGTGTTTAGAGAATACTATTTGCCCTAGCCGATATGAGTCGTGGGTCAAAAAGAGATGAGATAGGGTGGGATAAAAAGGCGGGAAGGATTGAAGAGACAAAAAGCGGGGAGCTATTCATAAAAATCCCCTTTGGGCCAAGTCGGACGGTTCTGCGCCGTCAACTGGTTAGGGGGTTAAGCCGAAACCCTCTGAACCACTAAGGGCAGAGGGGCCTCAACCAAAAAACAATAATCGCCCGTAGAATAATCCTTCAAGCGCAGTTGTCAAGATAATTTCAGAAAATTTATGCACTGTGATTTTAATCTATTACTGCTCCGGTCGGGAAAAAAGCTGTTTTGCCGATGTGGCGCCGGCCAGAACGCTACTCCTGGGCTGTTGTGCCCCAGACTGCAAAGCTCACCGGAGGTCTTCCTTGGATATTGATGAGAATGATCGGTGTCACAAGATTAGTTTCTGAAGATTGCCAGCCCATCTTGGAATTTTATAGATGGGATTCCCATGATCAGTTACGATCAACAGTTTTTGATGGATGGTTTCCATTTCGTCGCATGGTTGATTTCAAGACAGCAGATGTCTCCCCCCATCTTAAACGGACATTGACCCGGAGCGGGACTCTCCTGGGTGATAGCTTCTGTGGGGCCAAGGGTGAAGGCCGGGCGGGAAAGCCCATGGAAAGGAGTGGGATCGCAGGACGCTATTGCTAACGCCCTGCGATAAACAATTAAGAACCTGTAGTGTCGTTCAACTCTTGGACAAATTGCTCTTGATCTTCAGGTGTCAATTGTTCGAACGAATCATGCACCTCTTGTCGTTCATGATCAGGCCCTAAATCGGGTGCACCAGGAATTTCAACAGGACCAAAAGGATTCTCAACCATAACAATACCTCCGTATTTTGTTCCAGGTTATCACAAGACTGCCATAACATGCTGCTGAAGCAGCTTCAGGGGAAAGATACCCTGGACTGGGGAGGCGGTCACGGAGGTTTAAAAGGATTTAGGAACAGCCTTATCGGAATCGGACATTGGGAGTATACGGGATTCTCCTAGGATTTCGGCCCAGGGTGAGTCCAAGGGGGGAGGCCGGGCGGGAAAGCTCCAGGAAGGGGGCCTACCGCGCGAATTCCAGGGGAGTCCAGGGCATGGGCCAACCCCGGAGAAGTGGTATCAAAATTTCAAGATCAAATCTTGAAGATCAACAATCAATTCATCGCACCATGAAGATTTCAATTCTCATCCCAAAGTAAAAAGTTGACACTTCCAAAGGAAACTATATACCCAATCATACTTCAAGTTCAAAACCAAGCAGGAGATACCCATGCCCCGTGAAACCAAATTCGATGCAGATAGGCTTCGCTCCCTTATCAACGAAGGGAAAAGTGCTCAGCAGATCATGGATGCTTTCGAAATCAAAAAGCCCATGCTGAAAACTTATATCATAAAGTTGACAATGATAGATCAAAAATTTTATACAATTGAAGGTATAAGCGAGCGTACAGTCACTACAACTCCCAAGTTTTCTAAGACAGGACTGCACTTGAGCCCTTCAAAGTTGAAAAGCTATGGATTCAAGTTGGATGATGAGTTCAAGGTTTCTTCTTCTGAGAATGGGAAGATTGTACTGGAAAAAATTTAGCAGCTATTGATAGAGGCTTAAAAATTAAGAAGCCCACGTCTTCCATTTTGTAGTGGATGGCGTGGGCTTTTTATTTTCCAATAAAGTTTCTAGGCGTTCAGCAGAATAATTTTCTCTAGCTCTGTCTCGACCAAGTCAAGTAAATTATTTTTCTCTAATATGTTATAGAAATGGGCAAAGTCTTCTTGCAAAAATTTAGTTGGTTCTTCTATAATATTATAGCTGCATAAGATTAAATAATCATAAAAATTTTTATATGGACCAACAAAAGGATTGATTTCATATTCTGTCGTTTTATTAATTATCGCATAATGAAATACAATGATACTGTCTGGTTCTAATATTTTTAAAAAACACACTAATGGCAAGTTAAAATCAGGAGTAAGAGCAGGCTCGTCAAATGAATAAATTCTACCAAATATTGGAACATATTTTTCGTCTATAGGTTCCTTCTTGCCATCAACATCAAAAAGTTCAACAGCTTTTATAATTTTCCGAATAAAATGATTACACGGAGTATCATCAAGTTCTATTCCATATTTAGTACTGTAGTTCATTGATATGACCTTATTAACTAGGATCACGCCTTTAATGTTACGATAGGTTATGCTTGTTTTGTTGCTTAAACGCTAAGTCATAAAATAGAATCAAGTAGCTTCCAAAAAATTATTTAGCAGAATCGAGAATTGACTTCAGAAAACTATAAGCTTCATTAATTTCCTTTGATTTTGTTTCAGCCAAAATCTTAAACTCATCAGCTAGACTTGCGACCTTATCAGGATGGTATTTTGATATTTGTGTTCTGTATGCTTTCCCAAGCTTGTCTAAGGTGTCCAGTGTGGAGAGCCCAAGTATAGCCATGTACCCTTCGATAAGTTTTCCATGCCAAGTTTTTAAAAACTCATTGGCAGATTGATTCAACTGGTTCATCAAGCTAACAGTTCTTTGTGGATAGGTTGCATCTATAGGGAAAGTATTCAAAACTTCACGAATTATTTTTTCCTTTTCCTCTGAATTGATAATACTGAAGTAATATTCAAATCTGTTTTTGACAGTACCACCCGCCTGGAAAGTTTCTTTTGTCGTTAGTGTCGTATGTTGAATAAAGAATTCAGCGACAGAGCGATATCCCCAACCACCAAAAGTTTCCGTTACTGGGTCAATCCCAATCCATTCAATCAAAAGTTTTGCTAAATCGTCCATGGTAATTTATGTATGGATGTTATCCATTATTTAGTGTTTATGCCGGTCTTTTTTTGTTATTTATGACCAGCAAGAACTACTTGTCAAAAGCATTTCCTTTACCAAGATTGCATTTTGAACACTTAGTTTCTAAATTTTCTAGTACTGTTTCTCCTCCTTTAGACCAAGGTATAATATGATCGACGTGCAGCAATACTCCAACACTATTTGCGGGAGATGCTCCACAACTTTTACAAGAAAAATTATCTCTTAAGAGAACCTTAAATCTCAATCTATCTGAAAGATATCTGCTTGTATTCCGTTTTTCAACAGATACAGCAACTTGCTCTGCTTTTTTATCTTTGTAACATTCTATTTCTATATTATTTTTTTCTTCGGAATTGTCATCTCTGTTTGCCCACAATACAAAGGACTCCAAAGCCTTTCTCCAGCTTCCAAATCTCCTAGAATATGTTGATATGCTGTAGCACTTATTAAGTGCTAGATCTTTTGGAGTTGGTTGTCTACCAAGAGTTGTCCATATTTTCATTAAATCTTTAAAGAGATCTAGCTCTGATACGAACGAATTGGAAGGTTTTTGAAGACAAGCGTTGTCAAGGGCCTTTGCCCATGAATCAAAACGTTTTGCTAATCCTCCAGAACTAAATTTACCATATTTATCATATTCCTCGACACTTACATAATTTTTTCCGAGAATCCTTGAAACATTCTGAAGATCTTCAATCATTTCTAAGCTTGGTATATTTAAATTTCTAGATTTTTCTAGCCCAGCTAACTCAATGCTTTTCGACCATGACCCGAACCGTTTTTTAAATGTTGCAGCGCAATATTTTCCGATACAATTGTAATCACTCTGTGTTATAGAAGTTTTATTTAATTTAAAAGCAACAATCTTAAGGTCATCAATCAAATCAGTATCAGAGGCATCTCTATGGTAAGACTTCAAAATGAATTTCATAAGATTATGTTCAACGGCTATATGTTTAAATATATATTATCTTTGCATCTAAGTTATATATGTTTTCATATATATTATTAATTCCCATACTCCTCAACAGCTTCATCAAGACAAACTCTTATCTCTTCCAAATCCTTTCTCATCTCTTCTGCCTTCTCACTTTTCAAGCACATATTCCTAATCAATAAATAGACATCTTTCATCTTTTTCAAATCTCTAACCATTTCCCAACTCATTGCTTCATTCAGATGAAATATAATTCTATCTGAACCAGGGAATGGATGTAGGGAAAGAAGAGTATGTTTAAAGTTTTCCCATGCTCCTTGGAGATCGGATAGGGAGGTTTTCTCGTAGGATGTTTGTTCGGTGTAGAAGTGCATGGATATTTTTAAACAAAACCAAGGGACATGCTCACGTTTTTTGCTTTCACGCGCCGGACAACAATTTTATAAGACAGGAGACACAATAAATGTGTAAATTAAGTTTAATGAACAAAAAATTATTTTAAACGGATTGATGCTACATCAAATTTCCTAAATTCATAATTCAAAGCCTTTGACAATTGAGAGTGTTCTTTGTAATTCGATGAAAGGAATTCTTTAAAATCAATAGCGTGGAGGGCAATAAGAAGATCACCAACTTTTCGGCAAGCGCCTTCCGTCCAAGGGAATTTATTAGCATAAACAGTTTTAGAAATAATATCTGCAATAGTATCCAGTTCATTTGTCTTTGAAGAACTTTCAAGGCCTTCATAAAAAGTTAAATACTGTTTAAGCAACGGCAAGCGTGAAATTATATTTGAATTTATAGTGCATTGGCAATTGTTTATATTACATCTTGGGATGCTTGCTTTCCAGGAATTTTTTAATAAACTAGGTTCTTCTTTTGCCCGAGTACAATTAAACAAATCCACAACTTCATCTACGCTTCCTTTAAATTCATTCCAGGATATGGCGATCTGAGCATCAATATGTGTAAGTAGAATATTTTGTGTTTTATCCCAATCATACACAGGTAATACATCTTTACCAATAATACGAATCAGCTGTGAAAGCATAAGCATACAACGACGTCCACCGCTATTCATGATACGGCTAGCCATTGATTCAAAATCATCACTGGCACCTGTCTTATTCCGCAGTAAAATTAAATCTTGTATGTAGTTCCCTTTTAATTCTAAAAGAGAAAAAGAGCAGATAGCGGAGGGCTTTGAACTCAAAAACTCTTGTTCAGCAGCATGCCTAACGTTTCTATCACAGGATATCCTGTGAATATGCATATCAGTATCAAATAAAGTGGCTGCCTTTTGATCAATCATTCTTGGCACTCTTACTTTTCATGATCAAAGACGTCATCATCTCTTCAAGTTCAGATTCGCTTTCTTCTTTAGAGACTGAATGGTCAAGGTTATATGAAAGTCTACCAGATATTTTGATTAAACTATTCACAGTATCACGGGACTCCCTTGGTGTAACTCTTGGTTGGCGCAATACATTCGTCGATTTAATTAAAATTGAAATAGTCTCTTTAGTAAAGGAGCACCAGTCCTTACCCTTGGAACAAGAGAGAAGAGAGCCTAAAATTATTCTATGCTCTCCAGAAATTAAGTTTGATACTTCTGACAGCCTTTCAAGGCAACTATGCCAGTAATCAAACTGGTTTGATCGCTCAATGAGCGAAAGATCGGCATCAGAAGATGCAACTATACTATCAAAAGCTTGGTTTAGAAATTCTTTAACTTCTGCATATTCAACCTGTTCTGGGGCAAATCCATGAGGTTGATTTCGTAACGAAAAATTAGAAACTTTTGACCCTATTCGTGGGGAGCCTAAAAATGTTGCGTCAGTTAGATTAGCAATATTTTGCTGGGCATATGACATTCTTTTAGGCGTACTCCCCAGAAATATAGGCGTACAAGTAATCTCGCTTCGAATAATTTCATCTTGTATGCTATTCCCCTTTTATGCCAACAAGTTCAAGCAAAAAATCTTTTACAATTCTAGCTTGACATAAGATCTCATCCTTTACAGATTCTAGTTCGATCAATTCAGAAAAACAATCTACGTCTAATTGGACAGCAAACATCGGATCAGATTTGTATCGAGACAAATTTTTAAGTTGACTTAATCTCGCTTCTCTTTGATTCTTGGACAGGAATCGTGGATCTTTCGTGGCAAGTGCATCTGGTTCTACAGATTCATATCGTGCAACACCACCTAAATTAATTCTGTATTCATATGAATCTTTTTGAAGGATTGTAGTGATGTTTCTAGTTTTGACAGAAAACCCATTCTTCAACAAATCATCTGGAATATCTATGTTTAGCTTACATCTGGATAGAAGTGATTCGCTATGTTCATTGGATTTTGTCGGAAGCAAATAAATAAATCTTGTTCCAACTCTAAGTATGTCTGAAATCCCAAGATTGTTTTTAACAAATTTCCATACCGTGCTCGCTTCAGAAGATATTTCTTCAATAGATTGTGTTTGAGCTTTCGGTGCTATGAAATTAAATTTATCTGACGAAAATATAATTTTACAAGCAGTATCATAACGATCTAAAGACCCTCCTTGGACATTAACGTCAGTAACTACCCACTGCTTGTGCACGCGGGTAATGTCAAGCAAGGTTTGGCCGCATTTGTCCAAATATAAAAAACCATCACCGAATCTTACTTCAAAAGAAACGTTGTGAAGCTCTATATCAAATGCGCTCATATTAAAACACCTGAAATAACGGTTGAAGCGATAAAGAACAAGTATCACGCAAAACTAAGCACAAAGATTCTTTAAGAAGCCCGGCATCTATGTGCTTCAATAGGGAGGATTTGCTTATATAAACAAAACAAGTATACTGCTATAGGGTTTGCCTTCCTTTGGGAAAGAATCGCCTGACAAACATTTTCGAAAAAATGACAAGCTATCTACCATAAGGACAAATATTGACACCTGACACAAAATTTTTCCATCTTTTACCCATCATCCCACCCCGATGACAAGGGGTAAAGACCGGTCCGCATGGAAAAAATCCACCGCTTGCATCCAGGACGCCCATCCTGGCCCATGGGAAATCCTTGGGCCACTCCTAACCGAAACCGATGGTGCGGGGCAGACAACCCCCACGAATCAACGACGAGACCGAATCGGGCCCAACGATCCGAAGCAATTGATGAAAAATATCCATCGGTTCGAACTTGAAAGAAATCCTTACAAGTTGCCGATGCCCTGAGTTTCCCCATGGATCGTCGTCAACAACCTGCTGATGAAGGAAAACCAAGATTGAACTGATGATCGCAGAGGATGACTTTCTAAAGCCCAAAGGCCCAAACGGGAAGACCCGGCCCCTTGAAAAAAAATCAAGCAGCCATCATCCTCCCACCTCATACACCCACGAGGTAAGTTACGGAGAAAAATTCTTACTGGAGCAAGAAGCCGAAGAGTGGGGCGACCTCTTGAAAAAAATTCAAGCGCCCTTTTCCGGGTGCTCATGCTGGTTCGCTTCTGCGAAACCTTGTGCTGCTCCTACAGGGGAGCCAACAAAACCCGTTGGCGCAGTGTTGGCGGGGCCAAAAGAAAAAGGGGTT
>Ga0183095_10061_pt7 | contig 24386 bp, 20 predicted proteins | sample BioMet4_FD_130346 | JGI IMG/M metagenome (GOLD analysis project Ga0183095, IMG submission 130346) | Microbial communities from bioreactor (seeded with sewage sludge) at LBNL, California, USA - Biofuel metagenome 4 (v2) (version 3) | ecosystem: Engineered > Bioreactor > Anaerobic > Unclassified ...
TGCCACGTTGGGAGCAGATCATGCACTTACTGCCACGTTGCTTCATCAGTGTGTAGATGTAGCAATCATTGTAAAGCGTGGTACAAATTGGGGCAGCACCGAAGAAGCTGCTCGCACGGCTTTTCTTGCTCATATTACAGATAAGGCTGCGCCTAAAATGCCTACAAATTATGGGAATGCTGTTACTCCTTTTTGCTCCTACAAAAGTGGCGATGAAGCTGTTTATCGTGCACATATCCCTGTGCTTTTTGTCCATAAAGGGGATGCCAGCGGCATCTATTCTGTTCAAACCATTACGGTAGGCGGTGCGGAACGTAGTTACATCAACGGTACGCTGGTTAATGCTCAGATATTAAAGCTAACCCACGTAAACGGGGCAGAACTTACGGCCACCTACAATTTAACCTCGGACGCCACAAGCGGCATAATGCAAGGCAAGCGCCTCACCGTAACCATTACTTATGATAATGTGACAGGGCTTTCTACACAGGGTGCCAGCATTGGTAACTGGACTACCGTAAACGGTGGAGAGATGGATGGAAACTATACCGGTACACTTAATTAGTGAGAAACTTCCTAAATTATAAATTAGAAATAGAATGAATACAATAAAAAATAATATAATAAAGAGCCGGCTATATGGAAACATGAAAGGAAACTTTCTATTCTCCACGCTCCGTGCTTCATTTGCCAATGTGGCGTGTGTTGCGCTGCTTGCCGGCATAATGACGGCTTGTGCCGACGATAGCACAGCCATTGACAATGCCGTTAACGAAGGACGCATTCTCGCAGCGCAGGTTGCGGGTGTAAGCATACAGGGTGCCGGCACCAACGGGACTGCTGCAACAAGTGTAGCAACCCGTGCTGTCACCACTCCCGAGCCAAACAAAGTAATTACCGATTTTGCCGAGGGAGACGTGTTTAGCTTTGGTTATGAGAATAGTTTGGAAGGCTATACCGATGCTTATGTGAAAAAACAGACCGACGGTTCATGGAATACTTATAGCGACTATGAAGGCACTACGCCTCATACGGTTTACCTTAATGCGAAAGAAGAGGGAAATGATAGTTATAGTGCCTATTACCCGGGATTTACAGGCACTGTACCTGCGGGGCAAACACAGCTTATAGCAGGGGAGGGGGAGTTTAGTTTAAATGGTTGTTATTACACAGCTACCCCCAGTGGTAGTACTCACGGTACATTGGTGTGTTATGATGCTCTTGCTAGTCACACTAATCCGGTAGTTATTGTTACCGGCAATAAGCGTACCTGCAAACTGACGTATGATTTTACTCATATGAATTATCTTTTAACGCTCAATGTGGCTAAGTCTGCCCAAAGCACCCTTGCCGGGGTAACATCTGTAACCTGCACAGTAAGGGTGAAAAATAAAAGTGGTGTTTTTGAATACTATGACATAGAGGCTACTTCTACAGGATCTGCTGCTACTGCCGATGGCATAAATGCACCGCAATGGCGTGTTATATTGCCTCAGAATGGTTTTTATTTAGATTTCATGCTCACCTGTATCAAAGTAAAAGGACAGCTTGCCGACGGTTTGGAATGGAACTATACTGCCGACCTGGAAAAGGCAGGTACGGCTTTTGCCACCACAGGTGGGTATAGCCGCACAGCCACTCTTACGGTGGACGAGCATGCCACACTTACCCTTAACCCTGTAGTAGATAGCTGGACAAGTGTAGATAGCGGCAATGCTTCCATAGCACATCCCGGCATACGTACTGCGGCAGACCTTGTTGCCTTTCGTGATGAGTGGAATACCAAAGGCACAGCGGGCAATTACTCCAGCTGGACACTGTCCGGCGGTGCACCTACAGCCACCAACCCGGTGGTATTGGCAAATGATATCGACCTGCAGTCTGTATGTAGTGAGTCTCTGGCAAAAAGCTGGACACCGATAGGTACTGACGCCATGCCATTTACAGTAGGATTCAACGGACTGGGGCACACCATTAAGAACCTGTATATAAACCAAACTTTGGCCGATAATGGTAATTATGGCCTTTTTGGCCTTACGTCTTCAGGTGCATCTATTGAAAATGTAACGATTGATAAACCTTTTATCAAGGTTATATCAGGAAGAGTGGGTGCAATTGTAGGTGTGGGAGCAGGTGGTAAGGTAATAGCTTGCACGGTTTCTAGTCCTACAATTACTGTGCAGGATGTCGACAGCTCTATTGGCGGAAATATTGGCGGTATAGAAGGAATAAACAGTGGCGGCTGCATTGCCGTGTGTCGTGTTATTGGCATATCCATAAACGGTGGTCAGGCTTCTACGGGTGGTATAGTAGGTGCAAACGATGGTGGCTCCTCCTATGTTCTGGCTTGTTATGCCAATGTAAGTTCTTTAATAGGTGCTTGGAATGGTAGTATAATAGGACGGAACTTTGGGGATGCACACACCTGCATAGGTAACTCGTCTATTCCAGTTGTGGATGGCGCTTTTAGCGGCGGCGTCAATATATCCAATTTAACCAAAATTACCGATACAAATTTCAATCCTTATGTAGGTACTTACAGCACAACTGCCGGCTGGGCGGATGCCACCACGCTCAATGCTGCCATTGGTACGTGGAACGCTTCTAATGTAAATGATCCTATCCGTTACATATTCCAGACGAGTGCCGACGGATTGCCCCAGGCAGTGAAAAACTACGATTTACAATTAACCCATTAATAAAAGAACATATATATAATGAAAACAATAAATAAACTTGTTGCGCTTGCAGGCATGGTGCTGCTTACCGGTTTGGCTACCTCTTGCCGGAACGAAGACCTTGCCGGTGCAGACAACGGTGAACCGCTGCCGCTTAGTTTAAGCGCAACAATAGCCGATGGGCAGGGCAGTGCCGTGCTTACACGTGCCGCTGAAGAAAACAGTGTGGCTATGAACATTCCGAACGGAACGAAGCTGAGTGCCTCTTATTTTAAAACAACCGAAGGTATTACAGGAGCGAGCAGTCAAACTGCAATATACACCACCGCGAAACAAGTTGACGGTAGTACCGGTGCTGTGAGTTATGCTTTGGCATTGAGCAACGGCAAAGACATTATAGACTATACCCGCGGTAAGGATTATACACTAGTCTCTAATGCTTCGAGTATATTCACCATTTCGCAGCCTCGCACAGACGGTACGGACAGTTATGATGTTCCTTTCTATTCAGTGATTGAAAGCAGTATACCAAATCCTGTTATAACGGCCAACTCGGCTACCGCTACAGCTGCCTACACATTGCAGCTAAAGCTAAAGTATGCAGGCATGCGCTTTCTGTTTAAGCTGGCAGATGATGTGAAACTGGCAGGCTATACAGCCCAGTTTGTTGATTTTACCCCCATGATGGGCGATACTGATGACGCCACATTTCAGACAGACCGCAGGGCATCACTCGCTGCAACATCGTGTGCCGTGGTGGGTGTTTTGAATACAAATACTGCCGTTAGTGGAGGAGCAACGGCGGGCATTCTTACCGTGAAGTTTACCAATGCCGCCGAAGGAACAACAGAGGAACGCCAGCTGCGCATCACCCTGCCAACTGCAGGCATTGCCACTCCGGTAGCAGGTAATCTTTACACCTATAATGTAACGGTAGACCGCAAGGAAGCTTTAACCACACAAACCGTGCAAATAGCCTCGTTTACCACAGCCAACGGCAACGGCCTTGGCGAGGACATTATACAGGGAGGTGACGGGAAGCTGAACTGGACGTATGATTTTGCCGGAATGACCACCGACCAAATCGCTGCTCAGATTACTCAGATAAAAAGCCGGATGGCGAATATTGTAATCCCGGGCGGCACCAGCGATGGAGTTGTGGCGCTTACACTTAATAATCTGGGAGCTCTTCCTAATGAAGCATTTAAGGATTGTAAGCAGTTGGGAACTGTAACTCTTCCTACTGCATTAACCGTGGGGCAATTGGCTTTTAATGGCTGCACTTCCCTTACCAGTGTGAGTTTTCCAAATGTAACATACATTAAGTCTGCTGCTTTCCAGAACTGCAAATTGCTCACTAATGTAAGCTCACCTGCAGTAACACAACTTGGAGAAGGTGTTTTTATAAATTGCTATGCGCTTACCAAAGTGGATTTGCCTGCGGCAACACGAATTGGAGTAAACTCTTTTGGTTACTGCACATCACTATCCAGCGTAAACCTGCCGGAAGCATTATCCATAGGAGGCAGTGCTTTTGCTTACTGCACATCGCTTATCAGCGTGGAACTGCCTGAGGCTAAATACTTAAGCGGAGGTACTTTTTTTGAATGCACATACCTTACCAGCGTAAGCCTGCCTGCTGCAACAACAATAGGAAATAATACTTTTGAAAAATGCTCTGCACTTACCACGATTAAACTTACATCCGTGGAATCAATAACTCTTTCTACAGATGTTTTCAGAAGCTTTACAAACTTAGCTAATTGCACACTATATCTTAACACAGGCAAGCATGACGGAAGTGTATTACCACAAGTACAAGCCGATGGCCTTACATGGGGGGGAGTTACATGGAAAGCTATACAGTATGAGTAACCAATAACCGGGTAATCAAAAATAGAAAAAAATAATCATGATAGATAATAATAAAACGAATAGCAAAAGTAGCAGCAGAGTAGGGAGGTACATATCTTCACTTCTTTCTCTTCGCTCTTTACTAACCCGGGGGGCAGCGTTTGCGCTGCTTGCCGGCATTGGAACTTCATGCTCGCAGTCTATGGACGAGGAGGCAATGACACGCATCGGTGCGCCGATGACGGTTACTGCCACCATGCAAGGTGTGGGTAAGCCTGCCGCTGCCGTTTCAGAGGTAGTTTCCGGCAGTGGCACAGGCTTTCCTGCTACACGCACTACTACCGTCGATGTTGCTACCGGTGGAAGTTACACCGCTGCATGGCAAAAAGGAGACGTGGTAAACGTAACTTTTCACTGTTACAGCGATGCCGGGGGAACAACAGAGATTGCAGCTTCCCAGATGGCAAACGGCAACACCCAAACGCTTACTTACAATGGCACGGCATGGACGGCGACGCCTGCCTCGCTGCGCCTGCCTGCCTGCGCATACTCTGTAAAGGCGGTTTATACCTACAGTCGCACTTACACTGCTGCCGACGATACCCCGATTGACGGCACTACCATCCTGACACTTATAAATAGGGGCACGGAACAAATTGCAGGTCAAAGTGCCGTAGTGGTACCGGACGACATTACCAAAACAGGTATTGCCATTGCCCCTGCCGCCGACAAATGGCAGCGGCAAACGGCGTTGGTGCGCCTCACAAGCCTTGCCTTTGGGCAAAGCGCAACGGTAACTACAGGTGCCGGAACGGCTACCACCGTGAGTTGCCCCACTGTGCAGACTGCAGATGCTTCTCAACCTGCCAATGCAGTACTTACTTCTACAGTCTATTTGCACCAACCGGTGGACAACCCTGCCAACACGTCTGCCGTTACCACAGTAACATTAGATGGTGTAAGCGGAGTGGTGAAACCTGCCTTCCATACCGAGGCGGGCCGCTTGTACAGCATCTACGCACCGGTGTTGCTGGGCCAGCAGGGAATAGGCGATGAAGATGGTGGGCAATATATGACATGGAAAGGTACTTATGCACAGTTTTATAACAACGGTTTTGGTGCCAATAATATTTTAAAATATAAGAATTGGATCATAGATCTCTCTGCTGTAAGTGACAAGACTACGGCTATCAGCTTTATAAAAGGTGAAACCTTAAACCATATTTCCACTGTGAGCCTGACCCTTACTGGTATTGAAACGATCCTCGAAAAAGATTTCTTTGATTGTAATAAAATTGCCGGGATTAGTTTGCCTTCGGTAACAAGCATCGGCATAAGTGCTTTTACCAATTGTGATGCACTCACTAATGTAAATTTGCCTGCGGTGACAAGTATTGCCAAGTGGGCTTTCATGAGTTGTCCTACGCTCACAAGCGTGATTATGCCTGTAGTAACAGCTATTGGTCAGGAAGCTTTTTACAACTGTAAGGTACTTGCCAATGTGAGTATGCCTGCGGTAAAAACTATAGAGCTCGGCGCTTTTGCTAATACAGTGCTTACCAGCCTGAATACACCTGTGGCAACAACCATTGGCGACTATGCTTTTAATGAGTGCAATTCGCTTGCCAATGTAAGTATGCCTGAGGTGACAAGCATTGGAACCTATTCTTTTAGCAGTTGTTATCTGCTTACCGGTGTAAATATGCCTAAGGTAAAAAACATAGGCGAAAATGCTTTTATGGCTTGTGAAGCCATAACCTATATAGATATGCCGGTGGCAACAAATGTTAATGCGCATGCTTTCTCCGGCTGCAAAAAGCTTACTGATGTAAGTTTACCTGCTGCAACAACTATAGGAGATTATGCTTTTAATCGTTGCCTATCACTTACTGACATAAGTCTCCCTGCTGTAACAACTATCAGTAATTGTACCTTTTTTCAATGCGATTTGCTTGCCAGCGTCAGTCTGCCTATGGCTAATAATATTGGTAACTACGCCTTTGCATACTGCCCGGTGCTTACCACACTTAAGCTTACAGCTGCAGGAGTAATGACTCTTGATGCAGGTCTTTTTAATGGATTTTCTAAATCCGCCAACTGTACTCTATATCTTAATACAGATAAGCAGAGCGGAATTGGAACACCCAAACCAAGTGGCCTTTCATGGTTTGGACAAACATGGAAAGCTATAAAGTTCGAACAATAAGAGCTATAAGTACAATCTTGGATAACTAAAAAAATATAAAATATAATCATGATATATAATAATAAAACGAATAGCAAAAGCAGCAGAGCAGAGAGTTACATCTTTCTTCATTCTCTTCGCTCTTTACTAACCTGGGGAGCAGTGTTTGCGCTGCTTGCCGGCATTGGAACTTCATGCTCGCAGTCTATGGACGAGGAAGCAATGATACGTACCGATGCACCGATGACGGTTACTGCTACCATGCAAGGTGTGGGTAAGCCTGCCGCTGCCGTTTCAGAGGTGGTTTCCGGCAGTGGCACAGGCTTGCCTGCTACACGCACCACTACTGCGGATGTTGCTACCGGCGGAAGTTACACCGCCGCATGGCAAAAAGGAGACGAGGTAAGCGTTACCTTTCACTGCTACAGCGATTCGGAGGGAACAACAGAGATTGCCGCTTCCCAAATGGCGAGTGGCAACACCCAAACGCTTACTTATGACGGCACGGCATGGACGGCAACGCCTACCTCGCTTCGCCTGCCTGCTGGCATATATTCTGTAAAGGCGGTTTATGCTTACAGCCGCACTTACACAGCTGCAGACGATACTCCGATTGACGGCACTACCATCCTTGCACTTATAAATAGGGGTACGGAACAAATTGCAGGACAAAGTACCGTAGTGGTACCGGACGACATTACCAAAACAGGTATTGCCATTGCCCCAGCCGCCGACAAATGGCAGAGACAAACAGCATTGGTGCGCCTCACAAGCCTTGCCTTTGGGCAAAGCGCAACGGTTACCACTGCTAGCGGAATAGCTACCACCGTGAGTTGCCCCACTGTGCAGACTGCAGATGCTTCTCAACCGGCCAATGCTGTACTTACTTCTACTGTCTATTTGCACTTGCCGGTAGACGACCCTGCCAACACGGCTGCCGTTACCACAGTAACTGCCAACGGAGTGAGCGGAGTGGTGAAACCAGCATTCCACACCGAGGCGGGCCGCCTGTACAGCATCTACGCACCGGTGTTGCTGGGGCAGCAGGGAGTTGGTGATGAAGATGGTGGTCAATATACAACATGGAAAGGTACTTATGCACAATTTTATAACAATGGTACAAGCATTGCAAATATTGATAAATATACAGAATTGATTATAGACCTATCTGCTGAAACCGAGACAGGTAAAATGGGAGCTGTAAACGTTATTAATGGGAAAATAAATTCTCGTACAACTGCTGTAAATCTGACTCTTACCGGTATAAAGACAATACCCGAATATGCTTTTTTTCAGTGTAAAAAACTTGCAAGTCTTAACTTGCCTGATGTAACAAGTATTGGAAAGGAAGCTTTTTATGAATGCACAGCACTTACCAGCGTAAGCCTGCCCTCTGTAATAACCATCGCTTATGGTGCTTTTTGGCGCTCTGCATTGACTAGTCTGAACTTGCCTGCTGCAGTTAATATTGGTGATCATGCTTTTCGATGGACAGCACTAACTAATGCGAACCTGCCTTCGGCAACAGGCATTGGAATTGCTGCTTTTGCTGAATGTGCTACACTTTCTAATGTAAGTCTGCCTGCTGCAATAAGCTTTGGGAATCATGCTTTTTATGACTGTACTGCACTCACTGACATAAATCTACCAGCTGCAACAACCTTTGGTGAAAATGTTTTTTTTGGACTGTGTTAAACTTACTAGTGTAAGTTTGCCTGCTGCAACCAATATTGGCAACTTTGCTTTTTATAACTGTCCAGTGCTTACCACACTTAAGCTTACGGCTGCGGGAGTAATAACCCTTATTACAGATACTTTTTATGGTTATACAAACTCCGCCAACTGTACGCTGTATCTTAATACTGATAAGCAGAGCGGAAGCGGAACACCAAAACCAAGCGGCCTTACATGGGGTGGAGTTACATGGAAAGCTATACAGTACCAGTAACTAAAGCCCCATGCAGTATGCAGAAAATCTGTTCCACAGCAAAAAGCTTCCCTGTATGCAGAGCGGAGGATGAGAAATAAATAATTAACAACGAAAAAAATAATAATATTATGGTAACCATGAAAGAATTTACAGGAAGCAAGCTCACACACGGAGCCTTCGTGCAAATGAATCAGGAAGTTAGAAAACTAATAATACAAACTACATCCAGAGCTTTGAAACTGGAAGATGAAATGCCTGCCTACTCTGCGGCTATCGACAAAATGGACAAGCTGGTGAAATGCATTTCAGGATACGAAGAAATTACTAAACGAACCGGCTTTATAAATGAACAGAAGAAGGGTAATGTTTTGACATTCAGGACTTCAAGCTCTACTATAGCAGCTACATGCCACACCCAAACAACATCTGCCGATGATGTGCGCAAACAGGTTACCGTAGCCTACCGCACCATTGTGGCACGGGTAAACGTTGCCAGACAGCTCTTTGCTTCGGATGTGATAACAAAGTTTATAAACGATGCCAATACAGTGGCGGCACACTATCAGATAGTGTCGGTAAACCAGGTAAAGAAAAGTAAGGAAGAGACTAATCTATAATCAATTAATAGTAAAAAATATAAATATATGAAGACAACAAAAAAGCAAAACATGCAAAATAAACAAAGCATATATGGTCAGAACGGTTTTTCTTTCTTTTCGCTTTGTTCTGCGTTGCTGAGCATTGTGCTGCTGGCAATGTTTATGACCTCTTGCTCGGCAGATGAAGATCTTACCGTCACCACTCGTGATATTATGAAAAATGCCGACGGCAGCATCACTATTCACCGTATATCGTCCGTGGCACTACCCAACGGCTTCACTGCTGCCACCCGTGCCATTGCCACCCGCGCCGGAGAAACCACTGAAGCGGTGGACGAGAAAACCTCATGGGCAGAAGGAGACCGCCTGCACATAGGTATCGTTATAGGAAACTACCCATCAATTGAAACTTATCGTTTTGCCACTATACAGGCAGATGGATCGTGGCTGCTTAATAGCGATATAACCATTCCGGCAAGTGGAGAGTTTTACATATTCTTCAATTATTTAGGAAAGAAGTATAATCACGTAGATTTTAATAACACTGCAGATAATCCTGATAATTTTGAAAAGGACAAAAATGGTATGCCATGGGCTGAAGGTTCTGCTAAAGGCAGAATGGAAACAGTAGACGGGGGATATACCAAACAGGTAGATGCAACTACCGGCATTATAACATATAGCGATATTTTGTCTGCCAAAGGAATTTGCACAAATGGCACATGGGATAGCACTAATACTAATTACACTGTTAGTGCCAACCTTGTAAATGGAATCTTTAAAATCACTATGAAACATCTTTTAAACCGTGTAGGAATAACCTTCTGTGACTTATCTGCCTTGGGTAGCGAATCATCTGTAGCATCCATCACTGCCAAATTGGTGTCTAAAGTAACAGGTACACCTGAAGATTATGGTAGCATTAACCTATTGCCGTCATCAAGTGTAGCAACTGGTACACAGCCATCCGAATCAGCACCTTGGAAAGCACAGGTATACAACAATTATGGTCTATTTCTTCAATCGTTCGTAGTAACCCTTGTCGATGGGCGGAAAATACCTGTGAGTGTTCCCAATGCAAGTGGATCTTTCGATGGTATTGGACGTGAAATAAGTCACCAAGGAGGAGAAGCATACATGTACCGCCTCACACTAAGCCCGGGAAGTTGCACTGCCACCCCCGATGCGAACTTCACCGCTCCAGGCTGGCAAACCGGTGAAACCGGAGCACCAACCCCCATTTATACCCGCACCGACCTGGAAGCCATAGCCTCCAACCTGGGTGGAAACTACATCCTGATGAACGATATAGACCTAAGCGGCAGCAACTGGACACCGCTGGGATATACTACTGACACACCCTTTACCGGCAAGCTGAACGGAAACGGGCATAAAATAACGGGAATGAATATTGTTGTAGGAAGTAAGGATATTTATACCGGCTTTTTTAATGTGATAAAGGGAGGCATAGTGTATAATTTGCACTTCAGTAACTGTACTGTGACTGGGTTTGGAGGTGGAACCAGCGGTACACTTGTGGCAGCACTTTTTTCAGGGTACATATTTAACTGCAGCGTAACAAACTGTAACGTTATAAAAGGCGATTGTTGTGGTGGTATGATTGGTATGGCTGGTGGTCTTGATAATAAAGTAGTTGTTGCTCACTGTCGTGTCTCGAATAGCTCTGTGCAAGGAAGCGAACTCAATTATTATTCAAAAATAGAGATTGGGGGTTTAGCAGGATACATCGGACTTTATTCCAAAATGGTGGCTTGTTACACCGACGGTTGCACCCTGTCAACTAATGTATTATCAAAGCCGGATGAAGCATCTGTGGGTGGATTATTAGGAGTAAGTCAAGGTGGAACTGTTTTTGGTTGTTATGCCACCAATGTTAATGCTGCGGAAGCTATTAGCGGTAATGGTGCTTTGATAGGTTCTTCTATAGAATATGGCAGCACTATAGCTTATATAACTTCCAGCTACGGCACAAAAGGCACAAGCAACGCAGCCACTGCCATTTTAGCTAAGGGTAGTCTTACTATTTCCAACTGCGTATCTCTGGGAGCTGCCGATTATAGTCCTTTGGTAGCAGTTACCGCTCCTGTTTTAACTGCAGTTCCCACTGTAACACTCTCTTCATCAGGTTCGCTCTCTGTGGTTAATCGCACATGGAAAGCAACCGGCATATGGGGAGAATCAGAAGGCGCAAGCATATCTCAGGCTCCACTCATAAATTGGAGCTACAACGGAGAGTAACAAATAAAGATAATAGAAAAACAGCAGGAAGAATGGAGTGAAAAGCATTCACTCTTTCTTCTCTGCATAAATAATTATAGAATGAAAAAAAATAATAGTAAAATAAGAATGTTTCTTCTTACCGTCTTTATGGCAGCAGGAACAACTTTTGGCACTATTCAGGCTCAAAACCTGGGTGTGCGCAGCAATATTTTAACGTTGGCTACCCTGTCGCCTTCGCTTGGTGTAGATATACAGTTTGCCAGTCGCTGGCAGGCAGGCATCGATGGACATATAGGTTTACTAGGCAAAGGTGCCGATTACCTGCAAATGTCCGGAGCCGGATTTGAAATGCGCCGCTATTTCTTTAATCCTTACCATAGCGACGGTATTAATACAGCAACAAATGGTACAGGAAGCTCGTTTCACGGACCATATATGGGTATTAATACCCGCTACCTGAAATTCAACGATCAGTTGCGCAATTCATATCCGCGCGATGGCTGGTTTTATACAGCCGGTGTTACAGTGGGGTATACTTTCTGGCTACCTCACAACTGGACCATTGATTTGGGAGTTGGAGCGGGATATGTACACAAAAATTACAAAGACTATGATTACTATGTGCCGCATGATAAGTATCGCCTCGTAAATAACCAGATAACAAATCGTTTTGGTCTCACCAATGCAGAGCTTTCTGTGGCTTATCATTTTAGTATAGGTAAAAATAAAAAGTAATAACTCCATAAACAGAAGAATATATGAAATTCAGAAATAAAAACAGAGCAGCTCGTTGCAGCAAAACACTACTGTGCGGAGTGTTGCTTGCTGTTGTTACTTCGTGCAGCAGTGACGACTATATATCTATCTACAATCCCGACGGTAGCCAGTCTCAAAATCCGGGTTTGTTCACAGTAAACCTAACAGGTAGCACCATTACCGATTCCAATGCTAAAACCACATTGGCGCTTACTGTGGACGGAAGTAAAATTTACGACGTCATGCCATCTGTACCAACTGATATAGAGGCTGGAACTTACAACGTTACAGCTACAAAATTGCCATCTGCGTCCAAATTACCCGAAGGCACGTCGATAAATATCGCTGGGCTCATCACTTTGTCTGCCTCAACTGACAATGAGCTTCCTTTACTACCCGTTTTTGAGGCTGCAAAAGATGAAATTGGTGTGGTGTACAACAAAAGTGTAACCAAAAATATGGTTCTGAAACTGATGACACGTCGGCTCATAGTAAAAGGAACTCTTTTGGGAGTTGATCCTGCAACGATAAAGAGTGTTGATGTAACGCTAAACGGGGTAAGCAACGCCCGCCGGATAAATGATGGTGTGGTAACGAAAAGCATAGCATCCCGCGCCGACAATGCTGCCGCCACTTCATACTATGTTACGAATGCAACACAACCGGCTTCGGACGGTACTTTCAGCACATCGTTCAACCTGTTGGGCATTAACCCGGAAGTGGATCAAGTGCTCCATATAATTGTGACATTCAATAATGGTAAAACCTTTACGTACGAGGAGAACGTAAGTACACTGCTCGCTGGTTTCAACACTGCATCATATGAAACTTCTGTAGGTCTTGACGCAACAATCAACTTTGGGATAGGTGGAGTTTCGGGCACCATTATCGACTGGATTCCCGGTTGGAATGAAGGGGGAATGGGAGAATAGAATCTATTGCTGTATTTTGAAACTGTTCAGATTAAAAAGATAAAGGGACTATTTTGTTTATTGGATAGTCCCTTATTGATAGTATAAACAATGAATGATATGAAAAAAAATGAAGATTTATGTATTTGCCTCCATCGCTTTTTAGGTGATTTCTGGTGGATGGATGGAAAAAGTTTTTTACTAGTTAAAGATTATCTTGATAAATATAGTACGGATAAACACGAAGTGTTTGAACATTTTGTAGACAAAACTATATATGTAACAGTGAAGAGGAGCGATCTTATTAACAATAATGAATTATTTTATTTAGAAAAGCTAGGAGAAAGGGCTTTATTATTATCTTTTACACATGCAGAGATAGAGTCGTGCGATTCCGAAAAGCTAATAAAGTTCGAATTTCTTTATAAGAAAAATGAGAAAATACTGGTACAGAAAATGACCTTTAATATAAAAAACTGAAGGTTATGATTCTTGATACCTTTTGATTTGGCGGTTGACATGTGATAGCCATACACTTATAAGTTTAATAAAATGAAAAGAATCAAACACCAGAGTAGTATCAGGTATATTCGTTTTGATAGCACTGTTTTTCTTCATTTTCTCTGTCTATTTTAATAATAAAATGCTGTTTAATGTAATTAATAATTTTATTATTCCCTTCAGGTGGACTTCGTGGTCTTCAAATGTTTACTTTTTGTTTAAATTTTAAAACTCATTAAATCAGTGTGTTGCGTGTATGGGGCAAAGTATTGCCCCAGTGACACGTATTGCTTATACTGATGATGTATGTTTGTGACGTAAATAAAAATGTTATGATGATGTAATTGCATGAAAAAAAGATCGCTATTGCTCTGAACATACTATATATAACTGAAATAAAAATTGATTATGAAAAAAAAATTATTATTTATCTGCTTCCTTCTGGCTCTTTTGCAGGGTAGAGTGAATGCACAGACTACAAATGATACAACTACGGTGCATACAGCCAATGGATGGTATGTAGGAGCATTGGGAGGTGTGCCGTTTGGAGTAAGTACGTTCAGCTCTTTCGGGGCAGATAAAACTCGTTTTGGATGGGTGGCAGGTGCCTTTGGTGGTTATCGTTTCACCCCTGTATTATCTTTAGAGCTTTTTGTAAAAGCAGGACAAACCACACTTGCAGTACGCGAAAACGATGTAAATGCCAATTATTGGCTGGGAAACGACATAGTTCGCTATTACGCTCCCGTTATTGATATGGAAGGTTGGGATTACAGTAACCTGAAAAGCAAAGTTAGTTTACAACAATACGGTTTGCAAGGCAATATTAATATTCCGGGTATCTTTTGTTCCGATGGCAACTGTCGTTGGATCTTTGAACTTTCTCCGGCAATTTCGGTTCTTAATACTCGTGCTGACTTAATTACAATTGCTGAAAATAAAAAAGTGGTAGAAGGTAAAACAAAATGGCACTTAGGTGTTGGAGGAAATGTGCAGGCCGGCTATCGTTTTGCTAAACATTTGAGTGTAGGTCTTTACGGAGGTTTTACTCACCTCACAGGCGAACACTTCGATAAACTACCAAAGCATTTATACAAAGATAACTTTATTTATGAAGGAGGGGTAAAACTCACCTGGTCGTTTGGTAAAGATATTCAAAGAATTAAACAATCTCCACAAACGCCAGCTTATATTCCTGTTGTGAGGGAAGAAGTACCGGCTACTCCACAAAAAGAACAAATAACTGAACCTGAAAAACCACAGGAAGAAAAACCTGCAGAGAAAGTTGTTATTACCCCTACTAAGGCAGAAGAAAAAGCATTAGCATCATTCCCCACTATTTATTTCGAATTCAACCGCTCGGTAATAGAGGTGAAGGAGCAACCTAAGTTAAAGGAAATACTCTCTATTTTACGAAAGAACCCCGATATGAAAATCACTATAACAGGCTGGTGTGACACAGTGGGTACCCGTGACATAAATTTACGCTTCTCTGTTCGTCGCGCACAAAGAGTTAAAAGCTGGTTAATACAACAAGGCATTAAGGCTTCTCGCATTAGTATAATTGGTAAAGGTAGCGACTTTAATGAGAAAATACCTGCCAAAGCCCGCCGTACAGAAACAAAAGAATCAAAGGAGGATAAAAAATGAAACAGAAAGCGCTCTATATAACTATAATAATGTGCCTGCTGGCAATGACCTTTACAGCATGTGACGGCAATCTACCCGAAAATAACGACCACGGCATCTCGGCAGCTCTTAGTTGGGCAGATAAGGACGATACGGGTACTCCTATTACTGATGCACGTGTATGGATTTTCCAGGCCGACGGAAAGTTGGTGACTGAAAAACATTATTCTACCAAGCAAGAGGTGGCTCTTGATATACATGCGGTAGATGCCGGTGAATATAAGGTGGTTACTGCTATAAACCTGATAGCACCATTCAGTGTAGATAAGGCAATGACTTATGATGAGTTATTATTAAAACTAAGTGAGCCTAATGCTTCACCTACTCACGCTTTTTACAGTGTAGCCGATGTAAAAACTACGCAGGATAAAAACACACGTGCACCGTTACCGCTTCGCCGCATTATGGCAGAACTTAATATTGAAATAGATGGGGTACCCGAAGGTGCAACCTTAGCAACATCCGTAACCGATGCCGCAGACGGTATTTATCCATTGCAAAAAGATGTTGACAGTAATTATGGAGTGGCAATGAGCGGACATAAGAATGCTGTTGTACTTCCCTCGGCAATTATGACGAAAGGAAATTTAGTTACGCCTACTACACGCCTTATGCCAACTGTGGGCGATGCATCTCACTCTCACCTGCATTTTCTGTTTACCCTTACCGATGGTACAACGAGAGAATGTGACGCTGAAGCTCCGGTAATGAAATCGGGTGGCAAGTACACACTGAAATTTAACTACACAGAGCTGAAGCCTTATATGTACATTATTCCCGTAAAGATCTCCGACTGGGAAGAAAGTTGGGCGTTGAATGGGGAAATACTAAATCCTGTTTTATAGTTAAACTTCAATAAACAATGATGAATAAAAAATATTTAAGAACTCTGTTTCCTCTATTGTTAATAGTTGGAATAGTAACGGGCGGCTTGTCGGCTTGCTCGCAAAGCGAAGAGTTATCTCAGGAAGAAAACAAAGTGGAAGATCAGAAGATTGCTATTCAGCCGGAGGTACTGATGGATGGAATAGCTACGCGCTCGGGAATAGGACTCAGTGATCTTACTACTTTTTACTTGCGGATAGTAAATCCTCAAAGCACTGAATTTAGCTACTTTGTGCAGATGCAAAAAGATACAAACGGTAACTGGTATGTTTCTAAAGATATGAAAAATGGTACTACAGATCCAAAACTTTATTTCCAAAACGGTAAACAACCGGTTACTGTGCAGGCCCTTTTTTGGAACACTACCTCTGTAGACAATTTCATGGCAAGAGTTGATGAAGGAGGCTGGAAAACTTCTTATACTTTTTTTATGGGTACTACGTCAATTAATAGTTTGTCTCTCAAGGGTTATGACCCTCTTTACTACAATAAAACCATTATACCCCAAACTGATGCCCCTGGCGGGGTTTTGCCTATTAATTTTCGACATCGTTTTGCTAAGATACACCTGAAACTGGAGTTCGACGACTACTGTACTCAACTTATTGGATACAATCAAGCGTCTGTGCCGAAAGTATCATTGGGAGGATTGTTGATGGGTAATAGTATTGGTTATTTGAAATGGGATTTTAATACAGATAACATAGACTACACCGGAGTTACACGTGATAATATTTCAACACTATATTCCATAGTATGGAACCCTCCTTTAACTGTACCAAATTCAAGTTCTGAATATGAAATTATGGCGGTGCCTCAGTTGATTCCTAGTGGATCACTCAATGCTTATTTCACAATACCCAATCCGAATACCAAAGAAAACGAACAATTTACCTGGACATATCAGGGGGCGGAGTTTAATCTGGAAGGAAATACTGAATATGACATCACCCTTCAGGTATATGGTGAAGATCCAACAACTAAAGGTATATCATCTGATACACAACTTACTAAAAAGAATATCAAAATTACAGGATCCATTAAAGAAAGAAAAGGAGGACAGCTATGAAAAGATATAAATTCATAACACTAATTGCTATACTGGCAATCTTTTTCCATGCTTGTCAAAACGAAAATCCCGATAATCTGACACTTTCAGGCAAAGGTTTAACTATAAAGGCAGGCATAGGCTCTCCTTTTACATCTACACGCTCAAACCCATTGGGGACAGCGACAGAACAAGGGCAGTTTGTTGATGGAGATGTTATTGCCGTGTCACTAGATCAAGGCCAAACCTGGGTAGAACACACTAAAAATGGAGATACATGGGTACCGCAGGGAGGTAAAAAATTGGCATGGCCTGATGGGGCAGCTGAGACTGAGGTATGGGCATACTATCCGGTAGAGCATTCAAACTCTGTTGATGGTTCCAATAACTCTACTTTTGATACGTTTACTTTACCTCGTCATCAGTGCAACACTCAAGGCGGGGTGGAAGGCGGTTTTCCCGATTGCCACATTGCATGGGCAGACCGAATGACTTTTAGAAGTGTAATTCAAAAGCCGACAGATAATGTGATTAATCTGTCAATGATAAGGCAGACTGTCTGTGTGGATATATGCATAACCAAACTGAGCGATAACTGGAATACGGGTGAGGCATCTTTTCAGATAGGAGACAATATATATGCTCCAGACATAAATCTTCCGGCTCAATCAACAAGCAGCTCATATCATATTTATCCTAAAAATGGTGGGAAGAAACTAACGCTTAATGACAAAGTTACTTGCTTACTTCTTCCGCAGGATGCTGATCCTGACGCTGAGTTTTTTGAAATGGATGGAACTTCGGCAGAAGGTGCAGCTGTGCAAAAACTTATAGTAAAAGGGCGGCCTAGGCTTGAAGCAGGATATCATTATACCTTTAACCTGCAAGTAGGAAAGTCGGGCATAACAATGGAAAGTGTCAGCATTGAGCCGTGGAGTAAAGTCTCTTTTGCTGATGCTGCAGGAAAATTCCTTCCTGTGATGGTTGTTAAAGACGGATTAGCTCATATCTATCTTAATCGTGCAACAAACGGAACTGCACAGATTGCAGATTCTATCAAGTCCGCAGAGAGGAAACACCTTGTGCATGATCTTGTTTTCTACGGAAATAAAGCAAAAAAACTGGATCTCAGTGCTGCAAATAACATGCTGAAATCTACGGATGTACGCTCGGTTAATTTGTCTGCTGTTACTGATCTTACAGAGATTGAGGCATACTCTTTCAGAAGTCAGGACTACAGAACCGAATTTTCTAAATTGGAAGAAGTATACCTGCCCGAATCGGTGACAAAGATAGGACAGTCGGCTTTTGAAGGTAGCCTGATACAAAAGATTACTACACCGGGCGTTGAAGTCCTTGGAGAAGCTGCATTCAAGAATTGTGAAAAATTAAAATCTATTACTCTGAATAAATTAACGGGTATACTGCCAAGTTACAGTTTTGAGAATTGTATTGAGATGGCGAGTGCTTATATGCCTAAAATAACAGAGATTGCAGAATATGCATTCAAATCAGCCGGCTTGCAAGAAGGAATTCAGGGGCATGTTGATTTTTCCAGTGTTACCTATATCCATTCGTATGCTTTTGAAAGTAGTTCTATTACTGGAGGGGAATATGGTGGGAATATACCTATGGGAATATATACTATTAATGAGCTCACATTTCCAAATGTTATACAAATAGACGACCGTGCATTTAGTCGTTGTAGGAAACTGAATGCCATTTCATTCCCTAAAGCAAACAGATTAGGAGATTACATTTTCTCCGGTTGTAACTGGCTGGCAACCATCATGTTCACAGTTAAAGGAAATATAGCATATATTGGTGCCAAAAAAGAACCCTTTAGCAGGGATATAAGTACATTTCCTGAGACGGATAATATTATGGTGGATTACCACAGCAACATGGCAAACTACTACTATGGTCTTGGAACAATTATAGTACATGAAGATAAAAAGTACGGCAAGTCAATCTGTGATCCGCGAGTAACTGATTATACCTTTCGCGGCTATAGTGACGACAGAGGGCGGGCTCAGTTTGGTCTTGTAGGTAAAATATCTCCATGGTGGCAGGACGTGGTGTATGTTGATGATACCGGTAGAAAGTATCTGGGTGTTCATTAACCTTTCTGATAAACGATTAAAGTAAACAATGAATACATATTATAAACGATTAATTTAAAAAGAAACAATGAAAAAAACATTTTTTTTCGCAGCAACTTTTGCCGCAATGGCGTTGACAAGCTGCAACAATGACAATGAACAGGCACAAACAGATGCTAAACCAGAGTATATTACCGTCAGCACCTCTATCGGCGCATTGACACGTGTAGCAAACAATGGCAACACTTCTGCATTTGAAGATGGTGACAAAATAAGTGTTTATGCATGGACGGGTACTCCCGATGCTGTAAATACGGGAGCACTTGTAGTAAACAATGCTGTAAATACGCTTTCGGGTAGTAAATGGTCGGCAGAATCGATGATGAAGTGGACAGATATGATTACCCCGCACTATTTCCTGAGCATGTATCCCGCACGTACTGTTACCGACTTTACAGCTGATGCGGTTAATGTTGATCCTGCCAAACAGACTGAAAGCGACCTACTGGTGGCTGTGAATACAGGTGATCAGAAGCAAGGACTTACTGCATCCAACAATCCTGTATTGCTAAAGTTTGACCATGTAATGTCTAAACTTATTGTGGAATTAGCGTTCCGTAACGAATTTGACGGTACGCCAACGGTGACTTCAGTAAGCACAGGAGCTAAAAATGCCGGTACAATTAATTATCTCACAGGGGTTATTACTCCTACAGGAGACCTTACTTCTTTTAATCTTCCTGCAGTAGGAGCCACACAGCAATATGCCTCGGTAGTAATCCCTCAGGAATTGCAGAAAATTACCGTCCTTATTGACGGAAAAAGCTATGTGTACACTCATCCTCAACCTCTTATGCTGAACAAAGGCAAGGTGCAGACTGTGAAACTTATTGTGGGACGTAACCGCATTGAACTGGATCAGGTAACCATTAACGATTGGGAAAATACTCAACCTATTGAAGGCGGTGAGGCCGTTGACTAATTAAGATTATTAAGTAATACAAAAAAATAGTAATATGAATTACAAATCATTTATTTTCGCAGCGGCAGTCCTCACCTTAGGACTGACTGCTTGTAGTAAAGACGAGGCACTCCAGACGGAAGACCTCTCTGCCGATGCCGTACAAATCAATGCCACTGTAGGTAATGGTTTTGCCGAAACACGCTCTAATCCCGTAGGTACTGCTGAAGAACAGGCTAAATTTAATGTAGGAGATGAAATTACGGTTACTTACAGTTGGGGTTCAGGGTATGTTATTTATCAGTTCGATGGGGAGAAATGGCTTCCAAAAGACGGAAAGTTTCTTACATGGGAAAGCGAGACTCTGTCATTCGATGCTGTTTATCCTGCTGTTATGCCCTGGGCAACCTCGGGTGAAGTAGAGACTGACCAGTCTACCTTGGAAAAGATAGCCAAATCTGACTGGATGAGTGCAGAAATTGAGAATGCCACTAAAGGTCAGGTTCTTAACTTTGCCATGCAACGCCAGACCAGCCGTCTTGTGGTTAAGATTGCAGGTTTCAACCCTGAGTTTTCTGCAGATTCCAAGGTTACAGACGTAAAGATTGTGGATCAGAGTGATGCTGTACCTCAAACAGAACCGGCCACTACTTATACCGACTATATTCCCTATCCACAGGGAGATGGTAGTGTGGGGAGCACTTATACGCTGTTGAGAGATGGAAGAAAAATGCGCTATCAGTACATAAGTCTCAAAGTGGGTAATAAGGAAATGCACACAGCTATTCTGAATGACGGCGAAAAAGGTAAGAGCTATACATACAACCTGCGCGTGGGCAAGGAGAAAATAGAGATAGAGAGTGTAACGGTTTCTGACTGGTCGAACTCCGAAACTATTCCCGGAGGAAGTGCCGGAGAAATTTCTTAACCCTGAATAATCATGTAATGATAATAACGATTAGTTTCCAAATAGTGCAATTAATAAAAGAGTAAACTGAAAAATAGAAAATTATAATGAAATCAATTAAATATATAATGACACTGGCTACCACCGCATTGCTTATTTCAGCATGCAGCCAAAATGAAGAGTCGGCACCTGAAACCAACAGTTTTCCAGCTGACAATATGATTAGAGTAATCACGAATGTGAACCAACCGCAAACTCGTGCAGGCATGACCACTGACGATCTCGATAATTTCCATTTGCACGTGGTGAACGAAAGTAATGAAAATTATAGTTTTTTTGCCATGATGAAGAAAGAAAGCAATGCATGGGTAAGCTATACGTTTGATGGTGCATCTCCATTGACTATGCTTTGGCAAAACAAGACACAAAAGGTAAAAGTAACAGCTGTAGGTTATGCAGGTTTTATTATATCGCCTGCAAATTGGAATTCGTCAATACCTGCTATGGTTTATGAGGATCAAAGTAATGAGAATAATTTAAAATTAAGCGATATACTTTACATGGCTCCAAAAGAGGTAAATCCCTCCACAGATCTTGTAAACGGTAAATTGTCTGTCAACTTAAATCACCGTTTCTCAAAACTGAATCTTACAGTGAAGTTGGGTACGGAGTTTAATAAAGTTCCGGGAACTGCCACTACTCCCATTACATCTGTAAAAGTGAGAGGTACAAAGGGCACAGTAGCAACCTGGAATTTGAATACAAATAGCCTAAGTGATTACACAAACAATATTAACGTTGTACCTTTTGCCGCAACTTATACTGCAGGATCAGGCGATACCCAGCAGGCAGAAGCCAAATATGAATGTATTCTTATTCCGCAGACAATGGGAACCGGCTTTTTTACCGTAGAATTTGTGATCAATGGTAAAACCTATACATGGTTCAATGCTTCGGACATAACGTTCAATGGCGATACCAAATATGACCTTACCCTTACTGTAGGTAAAGAGGTGGTTACTGCAGGTGGCTTCACCGCTACACCATGGACAGATGGAGGTAGTCAGGATATTGAAACTGAATAATAAATTGATAAAAAAGTAAATTCTTTCAAAGAGGGTTGATCAATACCTGGAAGACCAACTTTTGTTTTATAACAAAAGTTGGTCTTTTTTTTGTTAAAAATGGAAGATAAACATGGTGAACAATGGCGAAGCCAGCCAAGCGAAGCAAAAGCAGCGATGGCGCAGCCGTGCGAATTACTCCCTAACGATGGCGCAGCCGAGTCCAACCCAAAACCAAGCGAAGCAATGGCTACACCGTTCCACAACCACGCCGAACGATGGCGTAGCCGAGTGCCCAGAAAGACCGGCCTCATGAATTTTGCGTTAAGAAATCTGGGTGTGGGGAGCGTTAAGAAGGGGGTGCTGTTTGAGCGCAGCGAGTTTCACCCCCTTTAGCTCCACGCTCACAGATTTTAGTAAAATTCGTGCAGCCTTGACCTTTTGTTTCTTTTCCGTCAAGGGAAAAGAAAAGGACAGTTGCAATCAAAACAAAAAAAAGCAGTTTGACCCCAAGACTAAAAAAAAGCCTTAAAACCAAACTGCCAACTCAAAAAAATAAGATTATTTCTTTATCAGTAAAGACTCAATAGGATCATCATACTGAATCTGAAGTTTTACAAGCTCCTTTTTCAAAAGAGCAGTAATCTTCTCAACCCCCTTAGTACCATAAAGATTAACCATTTCGTGAGGATCATTTTTGAGATCATAAAGCTCCCATTTATCAATATCATTATAAAAATGAATAAGCTTATAACGTTCCGTACGAACACCATAATGACGCTTTACAGCATGCTCACCCGGATATTCGTAGAAATGATAATAGAGCGACTTGCGCCAGTTCTTTGGTTTTTCACCTTTGAGCAGTGGTAAAAGAGAAACGCCCTGAATGTCTTGCGGAATCTTTACGCCGGCCAGCTCTAGGAAGGTAGGAGCGTAGTCGATGTTCTGCACCAGCTGAGGAATTTTTGCTCCTTTGCGTGCAGCTGAAGGATAGCGCATGAGCAGCGGGGTGCGGAAGGACTCCTCGTACATGAAGCGTTTATCAAACCATCCGTGTTCGCCCATATAGAATCCCTGGTCGGAGGTATAGACAATGAGTGTGTTATCCAGCAAGCCTTCTTTCTTGAGGTAATCGAGCATGCGACCGATGTTGCGATCCACCGAACGGATTACGCTCAGGTAATCGTGCATGTAGCGTTGGTATTTCCACTCAGCCAGTTCCTTTCCGGAGAGTTTTCTGGCTTTAAAATCCTTGATGATGGGTTCATAGTAAGCATCCCACTTCGCCTTTTGAGCTGAGTCGAGGTTGTTGTAAAGTGCACGTCCCCAGCCTTCCAGTGAGGTATTTGAATGAATTTCATTTTCCTTATCCGCCATTTTAAGGTCGTAAACGATATCCATGTCTTTGAAAATGCTCATTTCCTGTTCCGAAGCAGCCACTCTTTCCAGGTACTTGTCGTAGAAGTTTTCGGGTAGGGGAAATTTCACGTCATCGAATGCACCCAGGTCGCAGGTATCGGGCATCCAGGTGCGGTGGGGAGCTTTGTGGTGCAGCAGCAGACAGAACGGTTTGCTCTTGTCTCGTTTTTCGCCAAGCCAGTCGATAGCCAGATCGGTCACAATATTCGTGGCATAGCCGTGAATCTGTTTTTTTACCCCGTTGTCTATGAAGTGCGGGTTGTAGTAATCTCCCTGTCCGATAAGGATGTTCCAGTAATCGAACCCGGTAGGATTGGAGGTGAGATGCCATTTTCCTACCACGGCAGTCTGGTATCCCGCTTTCTGTAATAGTTTGGGGAATGTTTGCTGACTGCCATCGAACTTATGTGCATTGTCGATAAATCCGTTTTTGTGACTGTGCTTGCCGGTGAGCATGCAAGCGCGACTGGGACCACTGATGGAGTTGGCCACAAAGCTGTTGGTGAAAACGGCTCCGTCGTTGCCAATACGGTCGATGTTGGGTGTTTCAATAAACCTGTGATCGTATGCACTGATGGTTTGAAAAGAGTGGTCATCGCTCATGATAAAGAGGATGTTCATGGGTTTTTTGGTGGCTTCTTTGTTGGTTGAAGCAT
>Ga0183095_10943_pt1 | contig 24303 bp, 16 predicted proteins | sample BioMet4_FD_130346 | JGI IMG/M metagenome (GOLD analysis project Ga0183095, IMG submission 130346) | Microbial communities from bioreactor (seeded with sewage sludge) at LBNL, California, USA - Biofuel metagenome 4 (v2) (version 3) | ecosystem: Engineered > Bioreactor > Anaerobic > Unclassified ...
AAAATCATCAACCAAGCCTTTTCCCAGAGATGAGGGGGCCTAATTGTGAAAATCAAAAGAGCAAGACTTATTTACAGCAAGTTACAGACGGAAAATAGGATTTTCCCAGTTTTATCGGACAGCAATAGTTATAAACCTTCGGCACAATGTATCCTCACAAAAGCATACAGAAGTGTGAGGGATTAAACTTTCGTAAATTGGCTTTTAACAAAGAAAAAGTGTAATCGTTTCTCTAAAATATGAGCAGACGTTTCTCTATCTCGCGTTGAATCATTCGTGTGAGAACTTTTCTCCGCCTTGACTGGCGAGAAATATTGGAACGAAGATCATTGATTTCGTTGAATAGTTCGGCGGCAGCGGTTTGGATGGCATTTGGCTGACGGACACGCTTGTTGCCTTCGGGATTCACAATGATTTTTATCCCTCGTTCCTCCAAGTGCACGTCTATGTCCTCGCCACTCATAGTAGGGTCACCGTCAAAATGGATGACTCCCGGTTTCGAACGATGGATATGTAGATGTTTTGTCTGGAAAGTCTTGATCTTAGAGTTCTTGTCTAAGGTCTTGCTAAACATATCAATGGCTATCTGTGGTGCCTCGATGACATCGAAAGGTTCCATGATGATCACATCCATCAACCCATCGCTCATCGATGCTTGGGGTGCGATATAGGCATTATTGCCATATTGCGATGCGTTGGCACATGATATAAGAAATGCCTTGTGACGCATGGTGCTGTTCTCGTCACTTATCTCATAAGTCTCCGGACGGTAGCGTGCACCCTCCTCCAATACCTTTTGCACATAAGTGATGGGGCCCCGCTTGCCGGTTTCTGCAAATTTCTGGCTCACAAACGCATCAAATCCCATACCACAAGTACAGAAGAATGGGTTGTCGTTGATTACCCCATAGTCCAGATCGTGCACCTCGCACAGATTGATTATCTCAATACTTTTCTTAAAGTTTAGTGGGATAAGCAGGTGTCTTGCCAGTCCGTTGCCTGAACCGATGGGGATAATGCCGAGAGCTACTGGCGTGTGGACCAAACTGCGGGCCACCTCATTCACCGTACCATCTCCCCCGACTGCTACAACTATATCAATAGCATCAGCCACCGCTTCCTTGGCTAACTCAGTAGCATGACCAGCATGTTCTGTGCTTTTGATTTCAACATCGAACTTTTCATGGTCGATATACTGTTGAATCTTTCCAGGAATCTGATCCTTGGCAAGCGTACCAGAGATAGGATTGATGATAAAGAGGATTCGCTTCTTCATGCGTCAGACATTTGAGACCGCAAATTTAGACATTTTCTATTGATAAACCCTTGGGAACATGACTAATTTATCAAAAATACATGATTTCTGTCACTTTTATATTTGTTTTAAGTTTTTTTTTGTAACTTTGTCGCCTATTTAATTATTTGCAGACCGTTCTATTCCCGTTGTTTCATGGGACAATTACAAGAAAAGTTCAAATCGTACCGCTTGCCACAAGAATATATGGCGGCAGGTGTTTACCCCTATTTTCGTGAGATAACCAGCAAGCAGGGCCCTGAGGTGACAATGGGTGGCCACTCTGTGCTGATGTTTGGCAGCAATGCCTACACTGGACTAACAGGTGATGACCGTGTCATCGAAGCCGGCAAAAAAGCTTTGGATAAATATGGTTCGGGTTGTGCAGGTAGTCGATTCCTCAATGGTACGCTTGATATCCACGTACAATTGGAAAAAGAATTGGCAGCTTTCGTGCATAAGGACGAGGCCCTCTGTTTTTCTACTGGCTTTACTGTCAACTCTGGAGTTATTCCAACCGTAGTTGGACGTGGTGACTATATCATTTGCGACGACCGTGACCACGCCTCGATCGTAGATGGACGCCGACTCAGTTTCGCCACACAGTTGCACTATAAGCACAACGACATGGAAGATCTGGAACGCGTACTACAACGCCTTCCTCATGATGCCATCAAGCTTATCATAGCTGACGGTGTATTCTCCATGGAGGGTGACCTCGCCAAATTGCCAAAGATTATCGAACTGAAGCACAAGTACAATTGTTCCGTCATGATTGACGAGGCTCATGGACTTGGAGTATTCGGCGAAAACGGCGAGGGTGTTTGTCATCATTTTGGTCTGCAGGACGATGTGGATCTCATCATGGGCACGTTCTCTAAGAGCCTTGCCTCTATCGGTGGATTTATTGCTGGCGACAAGGATACCATCAATTGGATTCGTCATACAAGCCGCACATACATCTTCTCTGCTAGTGATACGCCAGCTGCAACAGCTGCTGCACTCGAAGCTCTGCATATCATACAGAACGAGCCTGAGCGTCGCGAGCGCCTTTGGGACGTAACCAACTATGCTTTGAAGCGTTTCCGCGAGGAAGGCTTTGAAACTGGAGATACAGAGAGTCCTATCATTCCGCTTTATGTGCGCGATACTGAGAAGACCTTCCTGGTTACTAAGCTAGCTTACGATGCCGGTGTATTTATCAATTCGGTCATCCCTCCTGCTTGTGCTCCACAGGATACATTGGTGCGCTTTGCACTGATGGCTTCCCACACCAAGGAACATGTAGAGCGTGGTGTTCAGATTTTGAAAAAGATATTTGTGGAACAGGGCATCATCAAGTAGTCCCAATTCCAACCCCATACCAAGGGCGCATCTCTTTTATAGAGTTGCGCCCTTTTTGTATCTATCAAACAAGTGCCGGTGCGATTGGTATCCAACGGCGGTGCGATTGGTATCCAACGGCGGTGCGATTACTATCCAACGGCGGTGCGATTACTATCGTTTGGCACTGCGATTGATGCCTAAACGCAGTGCGAAACGATAGTAATCGCACAGCCATTAGTATCCTTTCGCAAAACTAGATTATTGAAGAGGTTTGAGATTACCGATAGACAGGCAAAAGTCGATGCTAGTTGGCACTCTATATTAATAATGATATAGGCACAAAAACAAAGATTGAACGAATAATTTAGTGTCAATAATTGAAAAGATAGTATCAATATATATGATGGTTTTATCTTATCTTTGCAATCAAGGAATTACCTTTGACATCAAGCAAACAACCTATGAAGAAGCTTTATCGTTTCATCCTCTTGCTGCTCATGGCAGTAATGGCTTGTAATCTGACCGCAAAGACCAACTTTGTCTATGTCAAGAATGGCAGATTGTGGAAAGGCGACAAGCCATATTATTATATTGGCACTAATTATTGGTACGGTGCTATACTGGGATCACAAGGCCAAGGTGGTAACCGCGAACGTCTTTGCAGGGAACTCGATGAAATGAAAAAAATGGGCATAGACAATCTACGTGTCCTGGTAGGCAGTGATGGGGCAAAGGGTTCCATTTGTCTCGTGGAGCCAACTCTACAAAAGTCTCCCGGGATCTACAACGACACCATTTTTGACGGTCTCGACTATCTTTTGCAACAGATGAGTAAGCGAAAAATGGTGGCTGTGCTCTATCTGAACAATGCCTGGGAATGGAGCGGTGGCTATGGCTATTATCTCGAACAGGCAGGATGCGGCAAGGCACCAATCCCTGCTATCAATGGTTATGACGTCTATCAAAAGTTTGTGAAGCAGTTTGCCACGAATGAACAAGCTCATACCTTGTTTTATGACCATGTACGTCATGTCCTTGGTCGCAGCAACCGATATACAGGCCAACGCTATATTGATGATCCAACCATCATGTCATGGCAGATCAGCAATGAGCCGCGCGCCTTTGGCAAGGACGTGTTACCTGAGTTTGAAGGATGGCTCAGTGAGGCATCGTCGCTCATTCGGAGTCTGGACCCTAACCATCTTATCTCCCTTGGCACGGAAGGCACCATGGGCAGCGAGGGTGATGCTGAAGTCTTTGAGCGCATTACTGCCGATCCCAACATCGACTATGCCACGATACACTTGTGGCCGTTCAACTGGGGATGGACCAAGAAAGACTCTGTGGAAGAGAATGTCGGCCGTGCCTGTCAACTGACCAAGGAATATATCGACAAGCATCTAGCCATTTGCAAGCGCATCGGCAAGCCAATGGTGATGGAGGAGTTTGGCTATCCGCGTGACGGTTTCTCATTTTCCAAGACCTCATCCACACGCGGCCGTGACCGCTTCTACCAATATGTCCTCTCCATGATCGGCGAAAACGCACGCACAAATGGCATGTTTGTCGGCTGCAACTACTGGGGCTGGGGCGGCGAGGCAAATCCCCGACATGTGCAGTGGCAAGTTGGAGATGACTACGTTTGCGACCCAAGACAAGAGCAACAAGGCCTCAACTCGGTTTTCCTGGCAGACAAATCAACCATGAAGGTCATTCGTCGTTGTGTCAAGAAACTATAAGAAATAACATGAAACCTATCTTTATTTTATTGCTTACACTCCTATCCTGCACTATACCGGTTCTAGCACGCAGGTCATCAGTCAAGACTTTGTTGAATCGACTCACTCAATTGCAAAAACAAGGCGTGATGATCGGACAACAGGACGCACTCTTCTATGGCACTACTTGGAAGTGGGAGTTCGGTCGTAGCGACATGCAAGACGTGTGTGGAGACCATCCCGCCGTGCTTGGTTGCGAACTGAGTGGAATAGAGTTGGGACACGACCGCAACATCGATGGCGTCCCCTTCAAAGCCATGCGGGAGCAGATCATCAACTTTGCAAGTCATGGAGGAATCGTCACCCTGAGCTGGCACTGTCATAATCCGGCCAATGGCGAGAGTGCGTGGGACGTGAAGGCCGATGCCGTGGCAAAGGTGTCGCCTGGTGGCGAGAAGCATCTCCTGATGCAGGAATGGACAGCACGTGTCATCGACTTCATCAAGTCACTGCGTGACGCACAGGGGCGACCCATCCCCGTTATCTTCCGTCCATGGCACGAGATGAGTGGAAACTGGTTTTGGTGGGGTGCCGAGCATTGCACCACATCTCAGTTCAAAGCACTATATCGGATGACTTACAAGCAATTCAAACGTGCCAAGATGAATTATATCATTTGGTGTTACTCGCCGGGAGCGAAAGTGGACGACACACCGGAACACTATTTCTCGTTCTATCCTGGCGACAAATTTGTGGACCTATTAGGCTTTGACATTTACCATAATGCGACGGCAGAGGAGTTCGTCAAAACAACACAGGGTGATTTAAAGATTATGCACGAATATGCATTGAAACACAACAAACTATACGCCATTACTGAAACAGGTTATCGTAACACCCCCGATGCCAATTGGTACAGTTCAGTGCTAATGCCATCAATCAATAAATACAATCCTATCTATGTACTCCTATGGCGTAATGCCTGGGACAACCCAGAGGAAAACTACGGTCCTGCACCTGAGAAAGCCTGCGCACCAGACTTTCGTAACCTTCATTCCAATAAACAGTTTCTGTTTCTAAAAGACTTAAAACATGACTGATTTCCTATCCTTAGTTAACGCTGTACAGAAGCGTCACGATACGCTCATCAATCAAAAAAACACTCCTTTAGAAACCAGTAATGGTATCTATACCAAGTATGCATATCCTATTCTGACGGCAGAGCACACCCCTTTGGAGTGGCGTTATGACTTCTCCGAGAGAGACAACCCCTTCTTCGAGCAGCGCATCATAATCAATGCCACGTTCAACCCAGGGGCAATCAAGTGGAAAGACAAGTATTTGCTAATCGTTCGCGTGGAGGGTGCCGATCGAAAGAGCTTCTTTGCCGTGGCCGAAAGTCCCAATGGGATAGACCACTTCCGCTTTTGGGATGAGCCAATCACTATGCCCGACTCCGCCGATCCCGCAACAAATATTTACGACATGCGCCTCACGGCTCATGAAGACGGTTACATCTATGGCCTCTTCTGCACCGAACGCCATGACGACAGGTACCCCAACGACCTTTCGGCAGCCGTAGCCACGGCAGGAATAGCCAGAACAAAAGATTTAAAGCAATGGGAACGACTTCCCGATCTGAAGTCATCGAGCCAACAGCGCAACGTCGTGCTCCACCCGGAATTTGTCAATGGCAAATATGCCCTATACACACGGCCGCAGGATGGGTTTATCGATGCCGGATCAGGTGGGGGCATTGGCTGGGCATTGGTTGACAATATCACTCATGCAGAGATACGCGACGAACAAATCATCAATACCCGCCGCTACCATACCATCATGGAAGTGAAGAATGGCGAGGGCCCGGCACCGCTCAAGACCAACCACGGGTGGCTACATTTAGCCCATGGTGTTCGGTCGTGTGCAAGCGGATTACGGTATGTGCTCTATCTTTACATGACAGCACTCGACGACCCTTCACGTGTCATAGCTCAGCCAGGGGGGTACTTCCTTGCCCCAGAGAGTGGTGAATACATTGGAGACGTGATGAACGTGGTGTTCTCCAATGGGTGGATTGCAGACTCGGACGGCCGCATATTCATCTATTACGCCTCATCGGACACGCGGGTTCATGTGGCCACTTCGACCGTGGACCAGCTTGTGGACTATTGTCTGAATACACCGGAAGACGGATTCATCACATCGGCAAGCTTAGAAAACATCAAGGAACTCATCAGAAAGAATCGCGTCCAATGATTCGATTAAAGGAGAAATTCGGATATGGCTTCGGCGACATGTCATCGTCGATGTTCTGGAAACTCTTCGGTGCTTACCTTATGATATTCTATACCGACGTGTTTGGCATATCGGCGGCCGTGGTAGGCACCATGTTTGCCATCACGCGTATATGGGATTCGTTCTTCGATCCCATCGTTGGAATAGTCGCCGACCGCACCGAAACACGATGGGGAAAGTTCCGTCCATACCTGCTATTCCTTGCTATTCCTTTTGCCTTGATGGGAATGCTCACCTTCTTTACACCCCCATTGGAAAATACAGGCAAGGTGATCTATGCTTTTGTGACCTATACGCTGATGATGATGGTCTATAGTGCCATCAACGTACCCTATGCCTCTCTCCTCGGAGTGATGAGTCCCCACCCTGCCGATCGCAACACGCTGGCTACCTATCGCATGACTTTCGCCTATATCGGGAGTTTCATCGCCCTTCTGCTCTTCATGCCTCTGGTCAACACCTTCACTGAATGGAGAGGTTCAATCCACATGCTTGGTTTCCTCACCGATTCACAGTTTGGATGGTTCATGGCTGTATTGGTTATCTCGGTAGCCTGTTGTCTGCTTTTCTGGGGATGCTTCGCGCTGACCCGCGAACGTGTCAAGCCCATCCATCAAGAACAGGCCTCACTGCTTACCGATCTAAAAGACCTGTTGCACAACGGTCCGTGGTGGATACTTCTTGGAGCCGGCGTATCGTCACTGCTCTTCAACAGCATCCGCGACGGTGCCACGGTATATTACTTCAAGTACTTTGTCAATGAGTCATCCTTTGGCAATGTGACAGTCGTTGGAATCCCCTTCGTGCTCAGCGGTCTCTATCTTGCTGTAGGACAAGCAGCCAATATCCTCGGCGTGGTACTTGCGGCGCCGGTCAGCAACAAGATTGGCAAACGGAAGACATTCATGCTTGCCATGCTCATCGCCACTATACTGAGCGTAGTCTTTTATGGTTTTGGTCGCCATCAACTGGCACTCGTCTTTGTCTTTCAGGTGCTTATCAGCATCTGTTCAGGTAGCATCTTCCCACTGTTATGGAGCATGTATGCAGATTGCGCGGACTACAGTGAGCTGAAGACAGGCAATCGTGCCACAGGCTTGATATTCTCTTCAAGCTCCATGAGCCAAAAATTTGGTTGGGCCATTGGCACCGCAGTGACAGGATGGATGCTAGCAGCCTTCGGCTTTCAGGCCAACGGTGTGCAGAACGAGGCAACCATCAATGGCATAAAGATGTTTCTCAGTATCCTGCCGGCAGTGGGAGCACTGATGAGTCTGGTGTTCATCTATTTCTATCCGTTGTCTGAGCAACGGATGAAGAAGATCGCCCAACAGTTGGAAGAAAGGAGAGCAGTAGGATGATAGAGGCATTAAAGCAAGAGCTGAAGACATTGTTGCAAGACAATATCCTGCGCTTCTGGCTCACTCGTATGGCGGATAAGGAGCGTGGTGGCTTCTATGGACGGTGCGATGGACATAACCATATTGTGCCGGATGCACCCAAAGGAGCCATTCTCAACGCTCGCATCTTATGGACTTTTTCTGCTGCCTATCGCGTCTTGGGGCATCCAGAATATCTTGAGGCGGCCACTCGCGCCAAAGATTATTTCCTCTCCCACTTCATCGATCACGATTTCGGAGGTGTATATTGGAGCCTTGATGCCGGCGGCAATCCCTTGGACGACAAGAAACAAACCTATGCCATCGCCTTCGCTATCTATGGATTGAGCGAGTATGCACGTACCACGGGGGATACCGAAGCAAAGCAATGGGCCATCAGTCTCTATAAGGACATAGAGGGTCATGCCTATGACGACCACAACAATGGATATGTAGAGGCACTGACACGACAGTGGGATCACATTGCCGATATGCGCCTCAGTGATAAGGACGAAAACGGTTCTCGGACGATGAACACCCATCTCCATGTCATTGAAGCCTACACCAACCTGTTGCGTATATGGCCTGATGAAGAGTTGAGACGACAGACACACAACTTGCTCGACATCTTCCTCGTCCATATCGTCAACCCCCACACACACCACCTTGACCTCTTCTTTGATGACAACTGGCAGGGGAAGCGGAATATTCAAAGCTATGGCCACGACATCGAAGCATCGTGGTTGCTCCACGAGACAGCATCAGTTCTTGGAGAAAATGATTTTTTTTGTCGAGTGGAATCGGAGGTGAAAGCTATTGCAAGAGCAGCTGATGAGGGCTTGCAAACTGATGGGGCTATGATTTATGAGTACTGGACTGACTCTGGACTGACCGATACACAGCGGCAATGGTGGGTGGAGTGTGAGTGTGTGGTGGGTCATATCAACCTCTTCGCGCACTTCAAAGACCAACGAAACTTGGATATCGCCCTTCGCTGCTGGCAGTATATCAAGACCCACCTCGTGGATTATGAACAAGGAGAGTGGTTTTGGGGCTGCGATGCCGACGGCCTACCCGATACGGTAAATGACAAGGCAGGCTTCTGGAAATGCCCTTACCATAATAGTCGCATGTGTTTAGAAATCATACAAAGGAATTTTAACTGAGAGAGAGAATAAAAATGAGACGTTCGCAAGTATTACATGAGATTACGCCATTGATGGACAAGGATGCCCTATACATTGCTGATCGACATAAGAAAGAGTTCACTTATCCCATCCATAACCATGAGGTTTTTGAGTTGAACTTTGTGGAGCACGCTTCAGGAGCATGCCGAACGGTGGGCGATAACCGAGAAACCATCGGTGAATACGACCTGGTACTCATCACAAGTCCTAATTTGGAGCATGTCTGGGAACAAGCGGATTGCACGAGTGAAGACATCCACGAAATCACCCTTCAGTTCAATTTTGGCGGTGAGGGAGACACGTTTTTTGAAAAAGCACCCTTCAACGACATCCGCGACATGCTGCTTGAGGCACGTAAAGGACTATGTTTCGAATTGTCGGCGATAATGAAAGTATATGAGAAATTGGAAAGTTTGAGTCAAATTTCCAACCGTTTCCAGGCAGTAATGCAATTTCTCGACATCCTAAACACCCTCGCCCACTGCGACTGTGCCAGAGCCTTGGCAACGACAAGCTATGCCAAAGTAAACATCGAGGATGACTCACGACGTGTACTCAAGGTGAAAAACTATATTAATGAGTATTATATGTATGACTTGAAACTGAAGGATTTGGCTAACATTGCCAATATGAGCGAGACAGCTTTCTCCCGTTTTTTCAAGAATCATACTGGCCGAACTTTGAGCGATTATATCATCAACATCCGATTAGGTTATGCCACCCGCATGCTCATCCAGACCACTGACAGTGTCTCGGAGATCAGTTTCAACTGCGGATACAACAACATCAGCAATTTCAACCGTCTCTTCAAACGAAAGAAAGGATGCTCACCATCAGAATATCGTGCAAACTACCATAAAATAAAAATCATAATCTGATGATCCAATGATTGCCATTGGATATCCATTGTGACCATGCTTTACACAAGAAAGTCGCAGCACCGAGTGAACATTTACACTTGATGCTGCGACTTATTTGGTAATATGATGCGTCAAATCGTCTGTTCTACGGATGCAATGTGATGCTCATCAGACCGATAACAACATCGTTTGCTACAGTCGTCAAAGTGAGACTCCTTAGCCGTTTATTAGGATCAAGGGGGATCTCAAGTAATTGTCCTGCTCCACCAGGGATGGAGAGCACTGGCTTCTTGCCACCTGGTAAGTCGGCGGCAGCAACACCCGGTCTCACATTCATGTCTATGGCAAGCTGTCTGCTGACCTTCCCCGTGCGCAGAGACACACGATATGGACGTGGTTTGGGTAGCCGGAAGGCCAGCGAATTATCATCAAAGTCTTGTTCGATGGGGCACCAGTTGTCTGGACTACGTAACTCTAAGGTCTCCGATGTATCGTCGGCATAGGTTATTCGCACAGTTCCGTTGGTCATGCCAAACTGCATCGTGTTGGTCGATCCTGCCATCATGAGGTAAGCATGCGAAGCACGACCACGCAAAGGAATGGTCACACTATCGGGGTAGTTGTCCCATAGACTCGTATAGACAATATTGCGTCCCTTGTTTGGGGTGGCAAAAGGCACGCCGGCAGCTACAAGCTGCCCACTTTGAGCAGCCTTACGCAAGCCGCTATCGTCGATATCGGCAGTACGCTTCGTGGAGCACCAGTCGCCGATACCCTGCTTGGGAAGAGCCAATGTAGTATAGGGAGAGCGCGGAGAGAGGTATTCATTTTTGAAAATATCGGTGACATCGGCATTGAAATATTTGCTTATGTCCACCGATCTATAGTTCTCTGAAGATGCCACATCCATACGAGTACCCTGTGGTTCAGGCAAGACGGCAGGCTCATAACTGATATTTACGGGTTCTGTTGATGTAACGGCATCCATGGTTATGGTCTGTATGCCATCAGCATTGCCGACCACATCAATATATTTCCCTTCGCCAAGGTTACGCCTTATCACAATCTGCAAGGGTTGTGCAAAGCGTTGGTTCACCTCGAAGACTTCCTTGCCCCCGACCCGCTTAAAGCTATAGTCAAGGTAGGGCGTATGGATGGAGGCACTGTCCCATGCTGCAGGGAAACCCGGACGGATGATACATCGACCGTCAAGGGCCTGGGGTGTGATGCCGAAGAGTCCCTGAATAAGCGCTCTGCTGGCAATACCCGTCACATCCGCAAAGTCGCGATAGCACTCGCCAGTGTTACGGTCGAGTGCGGATAACTGCCCGAAGTTGCCTGGTGACGAACCTGCATACATAAAGTCCACAATGTTGCTACGCAACAATTGCGTAGCCGTCTCGCTTCGCCCTGCCTCATAATAGGCGAGCGCCATATGCATCACTTCGGCCATTGCCACATTATTGAGACTCCATTCGTAGGGCATCCAGTCGGATGTGCTTATCGTAGCGTAGTGCGACCCTTGATAATCGAAGGGGATATGCGGTATTTTCCTGTCTACATAACATGTAGCTTGCCAAGCCTGTTCGGGTGTAGCGGCATCACAGTCGATGGCAGTGTAGATGGTCCAAAGGGCTGCATCCTCATGCAAGAGTTTGTTGCCCATGAAGTCTTGAAACTCTGCCCAATGTCCTTTGTCTTTTAACCAAAGTCGGCTATTCATCGCTTTGAGGATGGCATCGGCTTCCTTTTGATAAGGCGCTGGGTCCTCACCAATAAGCGGCGCGATGCGAGCGGAGAGTCGGTTGGCGCGATAGTTATAAGCTGAAGCATGGGTCACAGCACCACTATTGTATTGCAACGCGTCACTTGCCCAGATACAACAGTAGGCGTCATAGAGGTGATCGCCATCCGGATCCCATGTACGTTTCTCCCAATCGAGATGGCGTTGGATCACCGGCCACATCTTACGCATGTATGAAGTGTCAGCATCGAACTGGAAATGCCACATCAGTTCATCCATATAGACAAGGTTCATGTCATAGTGATTGAACTGATGGTTGTTCCCCGGTGTACGACAGATATAACCGTTGGAATACATCGGTGTACCCCATTCATAGGTACCACGCGCCAAATTGTTTGTGGAGTCCATCAAATGAGGCTTTGTGACTGGGACATTGACCACCTGACTTTCTGCGTAAGCATCAAAATGACTACGCTGACGATCAGGCCAACCAATGAAATCTCCCATGTACGCACCACGCCATCCGGGCAGTTGGGTCCTCCATCCCACAGCTCCGTGAAGCCAAGTCGTCCCATCCCATGCACCATCGGCAGCCATCACAAGTACACCACCTAGTGGGTTAAGCCATGCGTCTGGCGTTTGGAATTGAATCATTTGGCCAAGACTCTTTCCTCGTTGCTCTGCAGCCTGATAGCGACGGGCCAATGTGGGCTGGTCGGTAACAGTTAGGAGTGTCGTATCAAGACCTATGTAACCTGCGCGTTCTTTGGACAATGCCAGAACAAGCTGTTGGCGCTCAGAGGACTGATCGTTTGCTTCGAAAGCGTCTGCGCGGTCAAAATTTCCCATATCACCGGAACGCTTGAACCGCTGTATACGTGAGGGAGTGAGTGTGGCAATAATCGTAACGTCTTCAGGGAAGCCCTGGGCACGAAATGTCCATACTCCACCCTCGCGATCACCATCAGCCACAGCTCCAATGTGTAGGACGCCTTGACCCCATCGCTTGTCTTTGAGTTGATAATCTCGCACACCATTTCGATAGGATGCCCGGCAATAATCGGTGGAGTCCAACGCTACCGTCGTTGTTCCAATCCGCGCTTGAAGACTAAGGTTACTGTGCTGACCCGTCTTATAATAAGTGGCAAACACAGGACGGTCGCTTGTCTCTATGCGGAAAGTAGTATGCCCCCCATAGAGTGCTCGAGTAAAACGATGAGTGCCGTTGACACTGACAATGTCGTCGCCATCGGGCAGATAGCTCAATGGCCTCTCTGTCACATGTTGTGCAGCCGATTGCAGACATGATGACAAAAGCATGATGACAAGGGTTGTTCGGTTCATGATTGTCTTAGTTATATAGTTTGTAGGATTGATCATATCGTATCATCACCAAAATCCCACGGCTCATGCCATAGGATATCGGATATCGACCCCATTGGGGCAAAGAGTTTCTGACTATGCAAAAAAGTGTGCAAGTCCTCGCAGATTTGCCCACCCCCTCCACTTGAAGGGGCAGCAACGAACTTTACTTATCGCCGTAACTGCTTCCGTCGAAGCAATGGGTACAAATGCGGCATTTGGGCTTACCAATGCTCTCAACCAGCGTTTCTATCTTGTTGAAACGTAGTGAAGTTAATCCCAATCGGCGGGCAATCTCCTCTACCATGTGCTGATATTGAGGAGAATCGCTTTTTGCATAGAGTTCCAAGTTCTTGTTGGCGTCACCCTCAAAGTCTTGTATAACACGACGGGTGATAAGTTCCATATCGCCCTTTGATGCTGTGAAGCCAAGAAATGGACAGCTATAGACAAGCGGTGGACAGGAAATGCGGACATGCACCTCCTTTGCTCCAGACTCGAAAAACGTGCGCACGTTATCTCGTAACTGTGTGCCACGCACGATAGAGTCATCACAAAATACCACCCGCTTACCATTCAGTATTGGTTCGTTGGGGATGAGCTTCATCTTGGCAACGAGGTTACGGCGCATCTGATTGTTTGGTGTGAAGCTACGAGGCCATGTCGGTGTGTACTTCAGCACTGCCCTCTTGTAGGGTATTCCCGTGCCTTCCGCATAACCAATCGCCATGCCTACGCCAGAATCGGGGATACCACAGACCAAGTCTGCCTCTGTGTCGTCAATGCGTCCCATGTGTTGGCCATTGCGTTCGCGCATGTCTTCCACATTGACGCCCTCATAGCTACTTGTTGGGAAGCCATAGTATATCCAAAGGAATGAACATATCTGTTCGCGCTCGGCAGGTTGTTGAAGCACTTCCATACCTTCGGCGGTTAGGTGTACAATCTCGCCCGGGCCGATGTCACGCAAGATTTTATAGTCCAGATTGGGGAAAGTCGTCGTCTCGCTGGCAACAGCATAGGCTCCCTCCTTATGTCCGATAACCAATGGTGTACGGCCAAGGAGATCGCGAGCCGCAATGATGCCGTCCTCAGTGAGAACCACAACCGTGCAAGAGCCCACTATACGGCGGAACACATTATTGATGCCTTCAACAATGGTATCACCCATGTTGATGAGTAGCGCCACCAATTCCGTCTGATTAAGTGCATTGGCCGACATCTCACTCAGGTGCATGCGTTGCTGTAACAAGTCGTCAGCGATTTCCTTGAGATTATTGATATGAGCGACCGTTGCCACGGCATAACGTCCCAAATGGGAATTCATTATGATGGGTTGTGGGTCGGTATCACTGATGACCCCTATACCCTCATGGCCAGAAAACTCGCTTAGCTTATCTTCAAACTTGGACCGAAAATAGTCGTTGCCCAAACTATGGATGCTACGATTGAAGCCTCGCTCCTTGTCGAAGGTAACAAGACCTCCTGTCCTCGTGCCCAAATGTGAATTGTAGTCTGTGCCGTAGAATAGATCGTTAACGCAATCGTGCACAGAGATGGTCCCAAATATTCCGCCCATATAACGTGAGTCAAATTGTAATGTTGAAGTCGCAAAGTTACAAAAAAGCCCCCATTACCTATCAATATTCGCTCCATTTTTCCATATATTGTTCTTAATGTTAGTGAAAAGATGTGTATAGTGAACATGAAAGATAGCTAAGAACAACATCTAGTTAGACCTCATCTGCCTATCATAATGTTTGCATTGTCATGGTATTATAATATCAAAGACTTGTCGATTAGGGGAAAATTTGTAAATTTGCATGGAATAAACGATAACATATAGACAAATGAAGAAGATACTTACTTTGCTTTTTGCAGCTATGCTGACGATGCCAACGATGGCTGCGAAGCACCTCATACCGATGCCACGACTCGTGGTCGGACTTGTGATAGACCAGATGCGCTGGGATTACCTCTACTATTATTATGACGAATATCGTGTAGACGGACTACGAAAACTGCTTGAACAAGGATACAGCTTTGAGAATACCATGCTCAACTATGTTCCCATGGTCACAGCTGCAGGCCATGCCAGTATCTACACAGGCACAGTGCCTGCACTCCACGGCATTGCCAGTAACAATTTTATGGAGAATGGACACATGGTCTACTGCTGCGATGACTCCACCGTACAGGCCGTGGGCTCTACCAGTAAGGAGGGTCTCATGTCGCCCCGCAAGCTCTTAGCATCAGGTCTTGGCGACCAGATGAAGATAGCATCCGACTACCGTTCAAAGGTCATTGGCATTGCCTTGAAGGATCGTTCGGCCATCTTGCCTGCAGGACATGGTGCCGATGGAGCCTATTGGTGGGATACTTCAGCCGGGAAATTCGTCACATCGACCTACTATATGGATAAGTTGCCAGTGTGGGCCGAACGCATCAACAATAGGATCAAGGTTAAGCCAGGCACCGACGTGAAGACTTCGGTGGAGGGAGTGACCAAGACTTTTCAAATGGCGGAGGCAGCAATAGACGGAGAGAACTTAGGTAAGGACGAAACAACTGACCTTCTTGCCATCAGTGTATCGTCCACGGATGCCATTGGACATACCTTTGGCACACGCGGAAAGGAGAACTACGACACTTATATGGAGGTTGACCGTCAGGTCGCCAACCTGATAGACAAGCTTGATGGAAGTGTTGGCAGAGGCAATTATCTGCTATTTCTGACTGCCGATCATGGCGCTGCACACAACCCCAACGAGATGAAGTCGCACCGCATTCCTGCTGGTGGACTGAACGTTGGCTCATGGCTGAAAGACCTCAACGCAACAGTGGCTGCGCGACTAGGTGTTTCTGGTAAGGTAATCATGGCAGAGAACGCCGGTCAATTGTACCTCGACCACGAACTCATTGCCCAAAGCGGCAAGACTCTCGACGAAGCAAAACAGGTCGTCATCGAAGAGATGCAAAAGCGTCCTGACATACTCTTTGTAGTGGACAGGAGTCGTGCGCTTACCACTTCCATACCCGAGATATTGCGTGAAAGAATTGTCAATGGTTACAATGTGAAGCGAAGCGGCGACCTTTTCTACATTCCTCGTGCAGGATGGGAGAATGTCAGCGATGCGCCTGACTATAAAGGCACCACCCATGGAGAATGGAATCCCTATGATGCGCACGTTCCTTTCGTGCTCTTCGGATGGGATGTGGAGCATGGCGAAAGCGTCGAGCCAACCAATATCACTGATATTGTTCCTACCGTATGTGCTATGTTGCACATCCAGGTGCCCAATAGCTGCATTGGTCAACCGAAGAATGTGAAGTATGTTCAGCCCAAGTCACGTTAAAGAGAGTAGGCTGTAAAAAGGAAATGATTGACAATTAGTTACTTGAATTATACACTAGCGTCTATTAAATTCTGTTAATTTTATACATAACACTCTCATGCACAACAAAGTAAGTCTCGAAAACCTTGTCGCACTTTTGAAATGCGTACCTTTGCAGCCAAATCAGATTTGGTATATATATGCATTCCGGACAGTACGTTTTCACTCAAATCGCCAGCTTTCTGCCAAAGAGGTATTTCGAGCGCCTTGTGGCCAAGTCCAACGACAGGACCAAGAAATGGATTCCGTCTCCATGGAGCCAGCTTCTCGTCCTTATGTTCGGACAACTCATGGGATGCAAAGGGCTGAGAGAGCTTACAGATATAACAACTGCTCATGCTAAGAAGTCGTTTCATCTCGGATTCGGAAAGACGCCCATTAACAAGAGCACGCTTTCCAAGACTGACAATCTCAGAGACTACCACATCTTTGAGCAGTTTGCCTTCCACATGGTGTTTCTTGCGCAGAAGCGAAGGATTACCAAAGAGTTTGAGCTGCACGGCAGGTTCTATGCAGTGGACTCTACAACCATCGACCTCTGCATGTCGCTTTTTGCCTGGGCGAAGTTCAGAAGCACGAAGTCGGGTGTCAAGATCCACACTCAGGTGGACATTGTCACGGAGATTCCTGTGTTCTACAGAATCACCAACGCCAACGTGCATGATGTCAATGCTATGGACTGGCTCACATACGAGCCGCTGGCGTGCTATGTCTTTGACAGGGGCTACTTTGACCTCGCCAGACTTTACCAGATTGCCGTGTCCGGAGCCTTCTTCATCATCCGTGAGAAGAGACGTCCAGAGTACGAAGTTGTTGCTGGTGAAGACATTCTTGATGGAGAGGACAATATACTGCGTGACCAGACCATCGTCTTTACGAAGAAGCAGAACAAGGAGAAGTATCCGGGCAAAATCAGACGTATCGTCTACTATGCTCCTGAGCTGCACCGCACGTTCACTTACTACACGAACAACTCCTATCTTGCAGCCAAGGACATCGCTCTCCTTTATAAATACAGATGGCAGGTCGAGCTGTTTTTCAAATGGATCAAGCAGCACCTCAAGGTCAAGTCGTTCTGGGGAAAGAGTGACAATGCTGTGCGAATTCAGATCCATGTTGCCATCATCACGTACTGTCTCATCGGGATCATTGAGCACGACCTCAAGCTTGGACGTCCCGTCATACAAGTCATGCGAATCCTGGGCAGTTCCTTGCTCACCAAGGATGACATCATGGAGCTTTTCATCCCGCCTGAAGACGAAGAGAAACCCGATGATGGACAGCTTGAAATTGAATTTATATACGATTAACATGTCTTAATAGACGCTAGTGTGAATTATATATAAAATCATCAAGTTTCTGATATATTCGAATATATTTAGTTATTTTTGTAGCCGATGAAGAGAATCGTCTACATGTTTAACCTGTGGTTGGCAGCACTCGCATTACTAGCGTTTACTGCCAATCTACACCATCATCACCATGATAAAATATGCTTTGTGGTCGAAGAGTGCAGGTTGGACGGGCACATCAATGACCAGCATACTGGTCATATGCCACATCAAGGTGACGACACGGAAAAGGATAATTGTTCTGTAGAGACGGCCAAAAATTTTTGGGCAAATACCAACACTCAACAGCAGATTTGTCAATCATTATCTGACAACCTCCATTTTCTTTGTGCGCCGTTACTAGAAATAGGTAGCCGCAACCTTACCTCTTTTGATCAGCTCGAACAACCATCAAGTCATCTTGACTTGATATTCCCTCAGGCTTTCATATGGTCTGAGGCCCGACGAGGTCCGCCGGTGTTATAATTATCATTGTTTGTTTTATTATTAGGGATGCCTTAACGGGCACCTCCAAAACATGATATTTATAACATTCGTCATTTATGATCAACAGAATTATCTATTTTTCCATACACCACAAGTTCGTAGTCGTCCTACTTGTGGCCATTATTATATTCGGTGGTATTTACTCCCTACGGACCATCAACGTGGATTCTACACCGGATATCACCAATAACCAAGTTCAAGTCATTACCACTGCCCAGAATCTTTCTACGGCAGACATAGAACAGTTTGTCACTTATCCCATTGAGTTGGCAATGTCAAATCTTCCTGGTGTTGAAGATATCCGCTCCATTTCCAGATTTGGATTGTCCGTAGTCACCATCGTTTTTAAGGATGACATGGGTACATTACAGCCCAGACAATTGGTACACGAAAAGATTTCGGAGGTAAGAGAGCAAATACCCGAGGGGTTTGGGGTTCCGGAAATGGGGCCAATTTCCACCGGACTTGGCGAGATATACCAATACACGCTGGTGCCCAAAGATACTTCTCGATATACCCCACAGGAACTAAGAACGATCCAAGACTGGGTGGTAAAGCGACAACTGTCTTTAATCCCCGGTGTCGTCGAAGTCAATTCGTTTGGCGGAAGCATCAAACAATATGAGGTGGCGCTCAATACTGAAAAGCTCAAAGCCATGAACACCACTATCAGTGAGGTCTATGAAGCATTGAGTAAGAACAACGTAAACTCCGGAGGTGGGTATATCGAGGAGAGCCACATGGCCAACTTTATCCGTGGGAAGGGTTTGGTCAAGAACCTCGATGACATTAGAAACATTGTAGTTAAAACCAATGGAGGAGTACCCGTATTGGTTGGAAATGTTGCAGACGACGTGCGGTTTGGGTCTCAGGTCCGCTTCGGAGCCTTTACACAAAACGGTCATGAGGCTGTGGGCGGAATGATTTTGATGTTGAAAGGCGCCAATTCGGATAAGGTGGTGACTGATGTAAAAGAACGAATGAAAAGCATTCAGAAGTCATTGCCAAGCGACATCGAAATCAAACCATTTCTCGATCGATCCAATTTGATTGACCGTACAACTAGTACCATTGCAAGAAACTTGATCGAAGGTGCACTGATTGTTATCTTTGTTTTGGTCTTATTGTTGGGGAGCATCCGTGGTGGACTGATTACGGCATCTGTAATCCCACTATCTTTACTTTTCGCCTTCATTTTAATGAGGATATTTGGAGTCTGGGCGAACCTGATGAGCTTGGGCGCCATTGACTTCGGAATTATTGTCGATGGAGCAGTAATCATCGTCGAAGGGATTGTCCATAAGGTGGAGAGCAGGATGAAGAAACAGCAAGGCATGCTTTCTTCAAATGATATGAAGGAAATCAGCTGCCAGTCTGCGTCCACCATGATGCATTCTGCCTTTTTCGGTCAGCTCATTATCCTTATCGTATTCATACCTATCATCTTCCTGACAGGCATCAGTGGAAAGATGTTTTCACCCATGGCTTACACGTTTTCATTCGCCGTAATAGGAGCCATCATACTTTGTCTTACCTATGTCCCCATGGTATCATCTTTATGGCTAAAACCATTTGAGAATCCAAATGGGCGTTTTGCGCAGTTGGAAATGAAGCTGGGGAACATGAGTAATAGACTCATGGGTAATATTGTCAAGGTTTACCGCCCATTGTTATTTTCGTCATTGCGACACAAAGCAATTGTTCTGTCAGTAGCAGTCGCCCTATTAGCAATTACCGGATTTACTTTTGCTCGAATGGGGGGAGAATTCATCCCAAGTCTAGACGAAGGCGATATTGCCATGCAGGCATTCCTACGCCCAGGCAGTTCACTAACTGAGACCATTCAAAGAGAAAAGGAAATAGAGAATTTACTGCTGTCTTCCTTTCCCGAGATTAAAACTGTTTGTGCCCGTATAGGTGTTGCCGACATCCCCACCGACCCACAAGGATTTGACTATACGGACAGTTTTATAATCCTGGAGAAGGATATGAGCAAATGGAAATCGGCAAAGACAAAGGAAGAATTATTGGAAAAGATTAAGGCTAAGTTGAATACTCTTCCTGGCATTAACTTCTCATTTTCACAACCTGTCGCCCTGCGTTTCAACGAATTGTTGACAGGAGTGCGCGAAGATATTGCGGTAAAGCTTTATGGAGATGACTTGAACGAGCTGAATCGATTGGGTGAACAGATGGCAACTATCATCAGTAAGATTCCCGGTGCGGCCGATGTTGCTCTAGAACGCACAAGTGGGCTACCGCAAATCACCATAGAATACGACCAACAGAAATTGGCACAATATGGGTTACAAATAGAAAAGCTCAACCAATACGTCAGTGCGGCTTTTGCAGGTCAAAAGGCAGGTGTGGTGTTTGAGGGAGAAAAGCGGTTCGATTTGACTATTCGGCTAAGCGAACAATATCGCAAGAGCATTAAGGATATTGAGAATCTATATGTTGATACCCCGGACGGCACTCAGATTCCTCTAAGTGAAGTAGCTAAAATTTCCTATCAACCAGGGCCAATGCAGATCTCGCGCGACCAAACATTTCGTCGTATTTATGTAGGAGTCAATGTCCGCAATAGAGATGTGAAATCCCTGGTTAATGATATTCAACATCAGTTGGATAAGAAACTTAAATTGCCTACCGGATACCATATCACTTATGGCGGAGAGTTTGAAAAGCTACAAGAGGCAAGTTCTCGCCTTGCCATTGTCTTGCCTATCGCAATGGCGCTCATCTTTATCCTATTATATTTTGCCCTGAAATCCGTTAAGCAAAGCCTCATGATTTATATCGCGGTCCCACTTGCAACCATCGGCGGTATCTTTGCTCTAGTGGCACGGGGAATGCCCTTCTCCATTTCGGCAGGTGTTGGATTCATCGTACTATTTGGCGTTGCCGTCCTCAATGGGCTTGTACTGATCAATCGCTTCAATAGTTTAAAATCTAGAGGAGTGACCAACTTGAACAGACGCATTGTTCGTGGAACAAGCGAGCGAATCCGACCCATTTTGTTAACAGCCTTGTCTGCAATGCTTGGATTCCTTCCAATGGCAGTATCCGGGTCTGCCGGGGCAGAAGTCCAGCGCCCACTGGCGACGGTTGTTATCGGGGGATTGTTCTCCGCCACCCTATTGACCGTTATTGTCATTCCCATACTTTATGCTTTAGAAGAACAATGGAGCAGATCAACGAAAAAGGGAAAGGCAACTACCATGACGGCCGTCCTAGCACTATCTCTGTTGGTTCCCGTAAATACACATGCACAGAATCCCATTTCGCTGGACTCGGCTATTGCCAAAGCACTGCAATACTACCCGACAATGAAGGCCGCACAGATGAACATCGAAAGCAACAAAGCACTCCAAGCTACAGCAAAAGAGATCGGAGAAACAGAAATTTCTACTGGTGCTGAAGAGTTGGGTCGAGGTAACGAGGAAGTATGGACACTACTGGCAGTCAGACAAAACTTGGATGTGCTAGGCATTTCTGCCCGTAATAGATTCCAAAAGCAACAAGTGGAAGTGTCGAAAGCCTCTGAGAAAGTTGCAGAATCCAGCCTAAGACGTGAGGTCAGCATTGACTATGCCAATGCATTTGTCGCTCATCAGCGATTAAAAGTCTATCTCCAATTAGATTCAATATACCAGGATTTTGAAACCGCTGCCAAGTTACGTTACGAGACACAAGCTACCTCGCGTTTAGAATATGTGTCGGCAATGAACCAAGCAAGGCAAATAGCTATTGCTAAAAAACAAGCTGAAAATGATGAGCGAATAGCTTTATTGAATTTGAATAGATGGTTGGGCAAGGATGTGCAATATCATACCGATGACGCATTAAGTGAGATAACCGTGATGCAAATGAATGGAACGACACCCCTACATCCCTCTTTGCTATTAGCGGAAGAGCAACTTAAGTTGGCGGAAACAAAGATAAAACTGGAAAAGTCAAAGATGTTACCTAAGTTTTTCGTGGAGGCAGGCAACCAGAAAATCGGGCCATCAGCTAAGTATTTCAATTATCAAGTAGGTGTCAGTTTCCCCTTATTCTCAAAGGCTCAGTCTGGTCGTAACAAGTCTGCAACCATAGAGCGAGACATTGCGCGAGAGAACGTGCGACAACAAGAAATTGAGAACACTACAGGAAGGCAGACCTTAGAGGCGATGTATCAGAAGGGGCTTGAGAATATTGAGTATTATCAGAACTCAGCTTTACCCGTGGCAAAGGAACAGAAGGAAGCTGCCATGGTGGCTTATCGTGAAGGTGCGACCGATTATGTAGGCTTCATACAAAACATGAAAGATGCCACACAGACAGAACTCGACTATTGGGATGCCTATGCGACCTGTCTCAATGCAAGGTTTAATCTTCTATACTACTACAATTATCCACCGAATAAGACAAATGAAAATGAATAAGTACTATTATATTCTGGCATTGGCTGTTACACTATTAACAGCTTGCGGAAATAAAGATAAAGTATCAACGGAAGGAGAAAAGGCAGAAGCCCAAACTTCAGAGATGTCAGATGTGACACTCACTCAATCTCAATTTGACCAATTAAAAATCAAAACTGGGAAAATTGGAGAACACACCTTTACCGGAAAGGTCGTAGCAAACGGTAAGATAGCCTCTTCACCACAAAGTGAAGCCGCCGTAACAGCGTATATTGGGGCCAACATCAAGCGAATCCTTGTTCATGAGGGACAAGACGTACATCGTGGACAAGTGTTGGCTTATCTGTCACATCCTGATATCTTAGATCTTCAGTCACGGTATCTTTCGGCCTATCACCAGCTGAGTTATGTATCTCAAGAATACGCAAGGCAAAAGAAATTGTTGACCAATAAAGTTGGTTCAGGACGCGATTTCCAAAAAACAGAATCAGATTATCGGGTCCTACAAGCCGAGATACGAACTACAGCGGCCCAAATGCAAATGTTGGGAATAAGCCCGGCGGCTGTCCGTCAGGGGAAAACGATGACTATGATCCCTGTCGTTAGTCCTATCAATGGTACAGTAGAAAAGATCTTCATGGAGACGGGACAGTATGCAGACCCACAGCAACCCATCATGCACATTGCCAATACCGAGAACTTATTTGCAGATATGCTGGTCTATGAAAAGGACATCCATTTAGTGAAGGCTGGCCAAAACATCATTCTTGAGCCCTCTTCAATGGCTGGCAGGAAACTACAAGGAAAGGTGTTCTCTATCGGCAAAACCTTTGCAGATGATGCAAAGGCCATTCATGTCAGGGCTAACATTGAAGGAGATCGGAAGGGGTTGATTTCAGGAATGTACCTTCGAGGAACTATTACAACAGAAGATGATAAAAGAGTGGCCATTTCGAGAGAGGGAATCATTGACGAGAATGGGAAATCCTATGTTTTTGAAGTCCAGCATAAGAATAACAAATGGGTCTTCCATCCTGTTGAGGTGACAAAAGGAAGAGACGAAGACGGAATGGTACAATTGCTGACATCTACGACAAAAGAAGTTGCGCTTAACCAAGCATATTATCTGATTTCCGAAATGAAGAAAGCAGAAATAGGTGAGGATTGATCGGCAAGATTCAACTAACAGAACGACAGATGTAATCATCCAATAGATGGAAGACAATCAATTGGACGATCAAATATAAAGAATGAACCCCGAAAACCAACGTGTAGTTTTCGGGGTTCACTATTTTCGGACTATTAGAATCGCACTTACGACGTGCCTGATAAATGTCGCCGATGATTATTGCGGGCCGAAGACCCTTAACTCGTAAATACGCGTGGCATCGGGTGAGAGGGCTTGTGTCTGACCAATGACAAGCAAGCGCACATAGCGTGCTGTCACTGGGGCAAACTGGCGAGACACCTCATTGCTGTGGTTTCCATCGATGAGGTCT
>Ga0183095_11072_pt2 | contig 24251 bp, 23 predicted proteins | sample BioMet4_FD_130346 | JGI IMG/M metagenome (GOLD analysis project Ga0183095, IMG submission 130346) | Microbial communities from bioreactor (seeded with sewage sludge) at LBNL, California, USA - Biofuel metagenome 4 (v2) (version 3) | ecosystem: Engineered > Bioreactor > Anaerobic > Unclassified ...
AACGACGCTCTTCCGATCTTTAAAGATTTAAATTTTTCACTTCCTCCCAACGGAATTGTGGGTGTCATCGGTCCTAATGGTGCTGGAAAAACCACTCTCTTCCGTCTAATCATGCAGATGGAACGACCAGATAACGGGACTTTTGAGATTGGTGAAACGGTGAAACTAGCTTATGTGGATCAGCAACATAAGGATATCGATCCTAAGAAGTCAGTTTATAATGTGATATCGCAAGGCAACGAGACATTGCGGTTAGGAGGGCATGATATAAACGCAAGGGCTTATCTCTCACGTTTCAATTTCTCAGGAACTGACCAAAACAAACTTTGCGGGGTACTCTCAGGAGGTGAGAGGAATCGTCTACAACTAGCCCTAGCATTGAAACAAGAAGGCAACGTGCTGCTCCTTGATGAGCCTACCAATGATATCGATGTCAATACATTACGTGCATTGGAGGAAGGTTTGGAGACATTTGCTGGTTGTGCAGTAGTGATTAGTCACGATAGATGGTTCCTTGATCGCATCTGTACTCACATTTTAGCTTATGAGGGTAATGGTGAAGTTGTATATTTTGAGGGTGATTATTCAGACTACGAAATAAACAAGGCTCGTCGTTTAGGAAATGATGAAATAAAGAAGACTAGATACCGTAAACTCATTGAAGATTGAGGAAGGCAAAAATATTGCACAATTATTTTGGGAATGTGCACTTAACGTTGTACCTTTGCACAAAATTTTAATAATTGTGCAATGTCTAACTTGACCTTGCTATGACTAAATATGGGTTTATGGAAGAGTATTCGAGCTTTAATCAATATATTCAACAGAGTATTATTGATAACTGGGATAGGGACGCGTTAACCGATTTCAAAGGTGCAACGTTGCAGTATCACGATGTGGCGCGCAAGATAGAGAAGCTCCACATAATGTTCGAAAATTCTGGAGTAAAACGTGGTGACAAGATTGCCCTTGCTGGAAGGAATAGTGCTGCTTGGGCCGCTGCATTCTTAGCTACGATTACTTATGGAGCAGTTGTTGTTCCAATACTCCATGAATTCACGGCCGATCAGATGCACAACATTGTAAACCACTCTGACTCAAAGTTGCTTTTTGTTGGCGATGTGGTTGCCACTGAGATTGATGCAACAAAAATGCCCGGCCTTGAGGGAATAATTTATATACCAGACTATTCACTCATCCTGTCACGCACAGATAAATTGACTTATGCACGTGAGCATTTGAACGAACTTTTCGGTAAGAAGTATCCTAAGTTCTTCCGTAAAGAACATATAAACTATTATCTAGATCGCGAACCAGACGAGCTTGCACTAATCAACTACACAAGTGGTACAACAGGCTTTTCTAAAGGTGTCATGCTACCCTATCGTTCCTTGATGGGCAACATGAGGTTTGCTTTCGAGGTACTTGGCAAAGAGATAAATCCTGGAGATAATGTCATTAGCATTTTGCCTATGGCACATATGTATGGCCTTTCTTTCGAATTCCTTTATGAATTCCTAAGTGGTTGCCATATCTTCTATCTCACTCGTGTTCCATCTCCTGCAATCATTGCTCAAGCCTTCGCAGAGGTAAAACCTAAGATAATCGTCTCTGTGCCTTTGATTATTGAGAAGATTATCAAGAAGAAGGTATTCCCAAAGATTCAGGATACAAAAATTCGTCTCTTGCTTAAGATGCCTGGAATCAACAAGAAAATCTTTGCTAAGATTTGTGATCAGGTAACCGAAGCCTTTGGTGGAAAATTTTATGAAATCATCATTGGTGGTGCGGCGTTTAGTCAGGAAGTTGAAACTTTCTTGCAACAAATTGACTTCAAATATACAGTTGGTTATGGCGCCACCGAGTGTGGACCAATCATTTGCTATTCCGACTATAAAGAGTTTGTTCCTGGTTCCTGCGGCAAAGCAGCCTTAGGAATGCAGGTTAAGATTGTAAGTACAGATCCTCAAAACGTTCCTGGCGAAATCATTGTTAAAGGACCGAATGTGATGCTTGGTTATTACAAGAATGATGAAACCACTAAACAAACAATCGATGAGGATGGCTGGATGCATACAGGCGATCTTGGCACAATGGACAGGAACGGCAATGTTTTCATAAAGGGTCGCTCTAAGAACATGCTACTTGGCTCTAGTGGACAGAATATCTATCCAGAGGAAATAGAGGATAGACTCAATTCTTTGTCTATGGTTAGCGAAAGTGTGGTGATACAAGATGGTGACAAACTCATCGGATTGGTTCATCCAGACTACGATGCTGCCAAACAGATGGCCTTCAATAATGATGATCTGACCAATATCATGGAAGAAAACCGCAAGCTTATTAATGCTATCCTTCCTGCATATTGCCGCCTTAGTAGCATTAGAATTCATGAAGAGGAATTTGCAAAAACTCCTAAGCGCTCCATCAAGCGTTACCTTTATACAAACGCTGAATAATTTCAGTTGATTTATCTTGAAGAAATAAATACAAATTGAAGTGCTCTATAGGTATTTAATCTACGATTAAAATCGACTAAAAACAAATAACGAACACAGCCATCAACCGTTTCATTGGATTATTACAATGTAAGGTTGATGGCTGCTTTTTTTACAGATATAATCTTATGTAGATATATCTTAGAACTTCTTGTTCGTTTTTTCTATTTCTCAGTCTTTCCGTAGAAGACCTCTACACTATGTATCGCATGATGGGCAACATAAGCAGCAGGTCCAGCATCATTTTCTGCTATAATATCATTAAAAACAAGATGCTTTGATTTACCCGAAAGAAGAAAAAAAAGACGAGCGGAATGCATAATAGGTTGCCCTGTCAAAGCCACTCTAAGCTGGCCTGAAGAAGGTTGTTTGCTAACCACATAAGACTTTGGAGTAGTCAATAAGTCCTCTTGGCCAGGGAAGATGGAAGAAGTATGGCCATCAGTGCCTACCCCAAGCAATATGATATCGAAAGCAGGAAAGCCATCTTCCAATGGAACAAAGTCTTTCACCATTTTTTCATAACGAATTGCCTCAAGTTCAGGATTGTTTTCGCCTTTGATACGATATACATTATCCCCAGGAATAGGTACACTTGAAAGTAAATTAGCCTTCGTCATTCCATAGTTACTAGCCTCGTCATGAGGTGGAACACATCGTTCATCTACCCAAAAAAAGCGAAGGCGATGCCATGGAGTAATCTCTGAGAAGTCATTTGCCCATATTCTAAACATGAGGGCGGGTGTACTACCCCCACTAAGTGCGATATTCAAAATTGTGTCATTAGGATTTTCGGCTACTATCTGCAATATTTGCAGGACGAATGCTCGAGCCGTCTCTGTTGAAGTTTCAAATATCCTTGTAATCATCCTATCTATGATATATGCCCATAATACTTAGCTTGTGAAAGTATTGTGACTATGAGAAATCATAATTCGCAATATAGATCCGTATTGGTTAGGTTCTTGCATGGGTTGGTCCAATTCACTTTATGGTCATGCATTAACGTATCACTTTCCTGAGGCCCCCAAGTTCCCGCAGGATACCCGTAAAGTGGTACATTCGGACGTTGCCAGAATTTCAACACGGGATCAAAGAACTTCCATGAAGCCTCAACGGCATCATAGCGTGTGAAGAGCGTTGGATCACCTTGAATACAATCGTCAATAAGTCGAGCATAAGCGTCTCCAATGACTGCTTTCCCCAACTGATCATAGCTGAAATCCATTGCCACTCGACGCACCTCAAAGCCTGCCCCAGGAACCTTTAGTCCTATTTTCATGCTGATTCCCTCATTCGGTTGAATGCGGATGGTGAGTTGGTTTGCTTGTGTGCATTTCCCTCCAACAGCATTACTAAACATCTGATGCGGTGTGTTACGGAAGTGAATGACAATCTCAGTGACCTTAGTAGGCATTTGTTTACCTGTACGAATATAGAATGGCACTCCACTCCAGCGCCAGTTATCAATGTCAAGGCGCATGGCCAAAAAAGTTTCAGTCCGAGACTCAGGAGCTACACTTTTTTCCTCACGATAACTCTTACGATCACCATTGGCCATATATTGACCACGAATGATATGCTCTTGAAGGTCTTGTTCACTCAATGGGCGAATGGAATTGTAAACCTTGACCACTTCATTGCGAAAACTATCCGCATTGAAAACGGCAGGAGGTTCCATAGCCGTCAGAGCAACTAACTGAATAAGATGGTTCTGAACCATGTCGCGAAGAGCACCCGCAGTCTCATAAAAGCCACCCCGATTTTCGATTCCAAGATTCTCGACAGCTGTCACTTCCACATAAGCGATATAGTTTCGATTCCATATAGGCTCAAAGACTCCATTTGCAAAGCGAAATGCCAAAATGTTTTGGGCAGTCTCTTTTCCAAGGAAATGATCAATACGAAATATCTGTTGCTCCTCAAAGATACCGTCATAAATCCTCTCCAACTCTTGTGCAGACTGAAAATCGTAGCCAAAAGGCTTTTCCACAATAATTCGGGAGCCTGGTGTATTGAGTCCAACTTGTTTCAAATGAAGTGGCACCACGCCATAAAGACTTGGTGGGGTTGCTAGGTAAAAGAGCAAGTTATCTGGATTATCCTCATGGGTCAAATCTATAATACGCCGACGCAAAACCGAATAGCCCTCGTCCTTAGAAGGGTCAAGTGATTGGTAATACAAATGGCTGACAAAAGCATTGAACTGCACTTCATCCTGTTCCTCTTGTTTAATATATTGGTGCATCTGCTCCAATATATAACTCCGGAAATCATCATCTTCGTAGGATGTACGTGCCGTACCAATGATGGCAAAGTCGCCCTGCAACCGATCATGAGTATAAAGATCAAATAAAGCGGGGATCAACTTACGCTTAGTAAGGTCTCCAGAGGCACCAAATATTATAATGCATAGACCCTTGCACGCCTCTCCTCCAGAACTTGAATCCTGCTTTACTTGATAATCAATTATGTCATTCTGATTCATCGTGAATACAATTTAATAATTCTGAATTAGCTGAGTCATTCCAAAACATCAAGATAACTTTCGTTTACCTTTACGAATTTGCAGATTTCGCTTTTCCAATTTTTATGGGCAGAATAGTAAAATATAATTGCTTAAAACAAATATATTAAACGTTGTAAGTCCCAGATTGGGTTTTACCACCATGACCCGTCCAGTTTTCATGGAAAAACTTGCCACGTTCAGCATCTCGCCTTTCAAAAGTGTGAGCACCAAAGTAGTCACGTTGTGCCTGAATGAGGTTGGCAGGTAAATTGGCAGAACTGAGCGAATAGAAATAATTGAGAGCCGAAGAAAAAGCAGGTACCGGCAAACCTCTAGAGGCCGCTTTGGCAACAATTGAGCTCCACCCTTCGGTAAGCTGCTCTATTTCTTTTGCAAAGAATGGGTCCAATAGAAGATGGGACGGACGTTCAGACTGTTCATATGCCTGCGCTATATCATTGAGGAATGCGCTGCGAATGATGCAACCAGCACGCCACATGCGCGCAATAGAAGCCATATCAAGATTCCAATTAAACTCGTCTGAGGCACGTTGTAACACCGCAAATCCTTGTGCATAGCTCACTAGTTTGGAAGCATATAGGGCTGAAAACACCTTATCAATAAGCTGTCCACGGTCCGTGTCCACCTCAACAGATTGGTGTCGAAAGCGATTAGATGCAAGCAAACGTGTACTCTTGTCAGCAGAGAGACTGCGCTCAAAGACGGCCGTCCCAATAAGACCGAGTGGCATACCAAGATTCATTGCATTGATAACAGACCACTTACCAGTTCCCTTTTGACCTGCTATGTCAAGAATTTGGTCAATAATTGCAACACCATCTGAAGATTTGTGTCGCAATAGGTTGGCAGTTATCTCAACAAGATAACTCTTTAACATTCCTTCATTCCATTGCTCAAACACGTTCGCCATCTCTTCATTGCTCATGCCTCCTATATTCTTCATGGTCCAATAAGCCTCAGCGATGAGCTGCATATCGCCATATTCGATACCATTGTGAATCATTTTTACGAAGTGCCCTGCGCCTTGTGGACCTACCCATTGGCAACACGGTGTACCATCCTCAGCTTTTGCTGCTATGCTCTGTAAGATTGACCGAACGCTTTCCCAAGCCTCGGCGGATCCTCCAGGCATGATTGATGCACCATTAAGTGCTCCCTCTTCGCCGCCGGACACACCACTTCCCACGAAAAGGAACCCCTCAGACTCTGCTAGAGCAACTCGACGATTTGTATCTTCATAATTAGAGTTTCCACCATCTATAATAATGTCTCCAGCCTCCAATAACGGGAAAAGCTGTTCCATGAGTTCGTCAACAGGTTTACCAGCTCGTACCATCATCATTACTTTGCGTGGCTTAGCAATCGAATCCACGAAATCGGTTAACTGCAAATAACCATTGATTGTTTTACCTTTGGCACGTCCATTGACAAAACGTTCTACCACACCTTCCTCTATATTAGGTACTGTTCGATTCCAAACGGATACATTCCATCCATGGTTGGCCATATTAAGTGCCAAGTTCTCGCCCATTACAGCAAGTCCTATAAGACCTATATCACTTTTCATAATCATACTACACATGCTCTCTTATCAACAGAGAGAATGTGTTATTTGTTAAAAGTTAATTCTACACCTATATATTTTCCTAAAGCTATCCATCAATAGGGCAGCTTAAGGGAAAAACAAATGCCTGATTAGTCGAAAAATGTTCCTCTTGTGAGCGAATATTTGCCGCCGCCAGTGAAGCATAAGGCGAGAGCTGGCAAAAGATAAAGCATTGGAAGTTCTATCGCCCAACCTCCAGTCACCGGGTCTACTGATAGTAGAACAGATAGATGAGCCATCAGGATAGCAACAACCATGTTAACAGCTATGACAGCTGATGCTGCACGCGTCCAAACCCCGAAAACCACCATGATAGACGCCACGAGTTCAGAAAGCAAAGCACCATAAGCTATAAAGCCTGGTAATCCAATGCTTGATAACATTTCTTCTATTCCGGCCACACCATTTATAGTTTTATAGATTCCATGAAACAATAGTAATCCACCAACATTTAAGCGAATAATAAGTAGCCCAAGATCTGTGCTACGAAGACATTCTTTATATTTTTCTAACATATCAAAAAACTTTGATTAATTAATACTTTATCTTTGATAACCTAAATTACAATCATTGCAAATTTAGGAAATCAGAATGACAACTCCAAGAAATATACAAAAAATAACTTATACAAATTATTACAATAAATTTACATGCCAAAATAATTGGAAAAAGTTTTGGAATATGAAAAAATGATATATCTTTGCAGCTATGATGAGGAAGGCGATAAGCCGTTTTCGTTAGTGTAGTATTTGACATCAGAAGATGAAAGATTGACTTCACAAAAATCAAAAATTATAGAAAACATTTAAAAAAAAGCATTATGAAAAATTATGTTTGTGACGTATGTGGTTACGTTTACGACCCTACAGTTGGTGATCCTGATAATGGTATCGAGCCCGGAACATCTTTTGAAGATCTTCCAGATGATTGGGTTTGCCCCGAGTGTGGTGTAGGCAAAGAAGACTTCAGCGTAGAAGACTAAACCATTCAAACTAGTTATCAGCTACTAAAGACTTTTCTGTCTTTATAGTTAATAACAGATATTGCCTTATTTTTGGAGTAACCAACTCCCAAAATAAGGCTTTATTATTTATATTATTCCAAGTAACAAAAACATCTAATCAAGCCCCTATATTATCATGATTTATGAAATACATTATGTTTAACATAAAATTATTACATTTTATCCAATCAACCAGTATGTATCATAATTTATGGTTTAAAAATCAAAATTCATAGCTATGCATCTTAGACGAGATGTAATTTTGTAAAAATTTTCAAGAAAGTAAGCCACGAAATACCACTGGAAAGTCAAATGAACTCAAAAAAAATCGCTCTTTTTCTTACTGTTTTAATCATGGGCCTATGCCTAACTTCTAGTACAAGACAGACAACCATTTTTGTCATTGGCGACTCTACAGCTGCCGAAAAAGGGGAACCTGACACTAACCCTGAACGTGGTTGGGGTATGGTGCTACAAGGTTTTTTTGATGAACATGTGCTTATAGAAAACCATGCAGTTAATGGCCGCTCCTCCAAGAGCTTTCTTGACGAGGGCCGTTGGCAGGTAATTCTAGATCGGATTAAACCTGGAGACTATGTCTTCATTCAGTTTGGTCATAATGATGAGAAGCAGCAACTTGATCGTCACACGGAACCAGGTTCAACGTTTGATGCACATTTAGAACGCTATGTTTCCGAGACTCGTGAAAAAGGTGGCATCCCTGTATTGTTTAGTTGTGTAGTTCGACGCAATTTTTACCAAAAGGTTGATTCGGGAATCGACGACGAAAGCTTACGTAATATGTCATTTAGTGACGAGCTCATCAATTCCGACACACTAATTGATACACATGGAACATATAAAGATGTTCCCCGAGTGGTCGCACAGAAAATGGGCGTCAAATTTATAGACGCCAATCGTATCACACATGATTTGGAACAGAGTATGGGTATTGCAGGCTCACGTAAGTTGCACATGTGGTTTAAGCCAAATGAGGAAAAGTCAATACCCAAGGGTCGTCGAGACAATACGCATTATAACGTATATGGAGCACGTATAGTGGCAAGACTCCTTGCGGATGCTGTTGGCAAAGAAATCAAGGCCTTGCAGCGTCATATCGTGCACTATGATTATGTGGTTTCCAAGAAAGGTCGTGGCAACTACATGAGTTTGGAAGATGCCATCAAATCAATTCCCAATTCTAAGAGTTCCAAAATTTATGTTCTTGATGGAACTTGGACACTTCCTGAAAATGTTTCTAAGAGTCAACATTTTAATTTAGTTTGCTTTCCCGGAGCAACAGTAAAACGGTATTGACACAAAAAGTTAAGTGGAGATTCTCATAAAACACAAATTTATTTTAATCAAAAAAACAATAACATCCTATGACAAAGATTGTTAAATCGTGTAATAAGTACAAGTTTATTTTGGCGATTATGCAATAAACTAATTAACTTTGTCTTCGCATTGAAATATTCTTAAATTAACATAATAGTAAAATGAACCAAGAGGCATACGAAAGATTAGTAAACTGTGGCGTGCGGCCTTCTATGCAACGCATAGCCATCATGGATTTTCTGATGACACATCGCACACATCCTACAGTGGAAGATGTTTATTTAGGTCTAATTGACGAGATCAAGACACTGAGTCGCACTACCGTTTACAACACACTACGCCTATTCTCAGAGCACAATGCTGCACAGATGATCACCATTGATGAGCACCATGTGTGTTATGATGGTGACACACATTCTCACGTGCATTTCTTCTGTCGCAATTGCGGTAAGGTATATGACCTCATGGACGAAGATATACCAGCGATGGCAAAACCAAAGAATGTGGACGGACATTTTGTAGACGATGTGCAGATATACTACAAAGGTATTTGCCACAACTGCCGCTCAAAGCATAACTAAATCCTAGGATTTAAAATATAATCAAAAAGCCTTGCAGATGATCTAGTATCTGTAAGGCTTTTTGATTGTTGAACCAAAATTTAAACGATAAAACATCTCTGCTATAGGCGTCATGATTCAACCATCTGACAAGCTCTAATATATTGTCTTGTGAATCAAATTGATTCACAATGTGATTCAAATTGAATTACCCCATGATTCAATTTGATTTACTCAGTAAATCAAATTGTTTCACTGGATGAAACCTATCAAATATATATCGCACTAATCCTCTTTAGGCATATAATAAATGAGGTTAGTCTACTAAGGTGCAAACAGATAATAATTGTTGATATCTGAAGCAATTAGGATTGTGGTCATTAATAATGCCAATTGCTTGTAAGAAACTGTATATGATGATTGTACCAACGTAACGAAAACCGCGTTGCCTCATATCTTTTGCTACACGATCAGAAAGTTCATTGGAGGTGATGATTTGATTGACATGTGAACGATAAACAAGTGATTGGCCGTCAGAAAAGCTCCAAATGTAATTATTGAAACTTCCCCACTCTTCTGTAACACGCATAAAGGCCTGTGCATTAATAATCATAGCCTCAATTTTTCGACGAGAGTGTATCATTCCATTAGTCTGTATAATACGCTCAACATCTTGTTCCGTAAAGTTTGCGACACGTTCAGCATTAAAATCAGAGAAGTACTGCGCAAAAATCATGCGACGTTGTAACATCATCTGCCAAGAAAGTCCACAAGACATCGTCTCCATCAATAAGTACATATATAGCCTACATTCATCATGCTCAGGTACTCCCCATTCATTATCATGATATGCCTCAGATAGTATGTCATGCCTTGCCCATGAACATTTGATTGGATACTGCAAATGGAACATAGCATGACCACCCCATATCGCATCCTCGAAATAACGGAACCCAATGCTCCTATATAGGTTAGCCGCTTCTGGATTATTCTGATCTACAAGCAATCCTATCGGTAGGTTATTCCCATGAGCTTCAATTACAGCTCGTAGGAGCCGAGTCGCAATGCCTTGATGACGAAATTCGGGCAATACTGCTAGAGAATCCACATAATATTCACCAGCAGAAGTCTCATCATCCAACCCTTGAAAATCCTGCCCAAGATATTCCTTTGCAGCGCAAAAAAACGCTTTACGTAGACGATGTAAATCCTTTCCATCATATGATGTAACAATGCCGACAATGTTACCTCGTCTTGTTTGCGCCACATGAGTGTTACGATAGCTATATTGGCTATCATCTGCTGAAACAAGTTCCGTCATCATATAATGAAAATCTGCTAACGTATGATGTTGCCCTGCAAAATTTTGGCAACAGTCATCGCTCATGGCCATCATGGTGAGTTGAGCTATATCTGACGCTTGTTCAGGTGTCGCTGGAAGAATTGTTATTTTGTTTTTCATCGATTTAACTATCGACTAAAATGTAAATTCATCTTGGCAACTTCTAACTGTTGATAACCTTGTCTGCCAAAGGTTTCAACTTTTGATAAAACAACTGCTCTTCCGCTTCTGTAACTGGAGTATAATCAGCCAAAATACGACCTATACGCTCAACGTTTGCAGGTATCTGTTGTTTTGACTTCTTTCGAGCAAAGATACTTTTGTTAATCTCAAAAACTGCCCGAGTAGGCTCAGGCATCTGCAAAAGTTCGGCTAGTCTCGCTCGATTGGCCATATTATATGCTTCCTTTGGCTGATGTACAATAGCCTGTGAGAATAAAGCAATGCGCTCTTTAGGATCATCTAGCAATTCAGCGAGTTCAGAATATAGATAGCTATCATGATAACGGCGTAACAACTGTTTGTAAATAGAAATGGCCTGAGACCTTAGCCTTACTCGAACATATAGTTGTGCAAGGTTACGCTGATTATCTTTATTGCTAGGATTATGTTGCAATGCCTTTCTGAAAAATGGCATAACAGCCTTGATATAAGTGTCAGGTTGTTCAGCGATTCCACGCATCAAACGGTTGGTAATACGCTGGCCAAGAGATGGTACAATGCTTCCATTGTGACTTTCGCCACTCCAATCATAGTCGGCAAGCCTCATAGCGTAAGGTACAAAGTATGCAATGTTGAAATTAACTATCACTTTATCCAAGGCCAAAGCATGGTGCATAATTGCCTTATTACCGGCCAAATCATTATCGTTAAGCTGAGGATAAAACTGTGTCATTTGATGAAGAGCTCTTCTAGCTCCATCAGTATCTCCACCTTTCAACCTTTCATGAAACAACTTATCCGCGTCCCAAAATTCAGTTTCGTACATAATTAGAAAAGTTTGAAGTAGAATAAATGATATTATCAACTTGTTTAACATTTAGAAAAACAAGAGAGCAAAAGGCAGATTTAACAACCGAAAACGAATGATAATAATTTATATGCATTGTAAGGAAGCAACTACTGATTATTATTAAAAGTGCCTCTTAATATGAAGCTGTGCAAGGTATCCCAATTTCATGAACCCGACTACAAATTGCGTCTAGTTTTTCTCTTGACACTTTCTTTAAGCCGTGATCAGGTGTCTCTCGATCAATGGTATAAATCATCACACTTTGAGGACGAATCTCTTCCAACACTTTAAGCCAAGGCTCCACATAGAAATCGTTCGTGTTGTCTGAGTCATTACCCTGCATGAACATGGTCTGTATGATGACATGACCTCCAAAGAGTTTCAAATTATTGATGACCTTTCCTACACTAAAACTATGCCCTGTCGGACGATCAACTCTTCGGATGTAATCTTCGTTGACAGTATCCAACTTCTGAATATTATTATCAACTTTCATGAGTGCTGCTCGAATGGCAGTATCATGAACGAATGTTGCATTGCTCAAGACAGAAATCTTAGTAGACGGACATAAGCGGTCGCGCAGGCTAATGACATCGTCAATAATTTCAGGGAATTCCTTATGTGTTGTCGGCTCGCCGTTTCCTGCAAACGTCATAACATCTGGGAGTTCACCTTCTTGTTCCATCATAACAAGTCTCTGTTCTAATGCCCTTAGTACATCCTTGCGCGATGGAGAATGAGATTTCGGGCGTCGGTCGGCATTGAAACCACATTCGCAATACAGACAGTCAAAGGTGCAAATCTTTCCATCTGCTGGCATCAAATTAATTCCAAGGCTTAGTCCTAAACGTCTACTATGGATTGGACCATATATTGGACTATCATGAAGGATAGTGCTCATATGTCAATAATTTTATGATTGGATTTCTATTTAACACAAAGATAACAAAAATGTTTGTTTCATCTCATTTGTTTATTTATTATTTCGTTAATGCTCGTTAAACGTTTGTCACCTTGCTATTATTTTGTTACTTTTGTGCAAAATTTGGACAGTTATAGCCTATTCATTAATGGGAAAAAAATATAAATCAGTCAGCAAGCGCCCTCGATTGCAGGCTGTCACTCTTTGTATAAGCACGGCCTTAGTGCTTATTTTGCTTGGACTAGTTGTGTTTTTCACGCTCACAGGTCGCAATTTGTCGCAATATGTTAAAGAGAATCTCGTAGTGTCTATGATGCTCGAGCAAGACATGAACGACACTGAAGCACAGACCATGTGCAAAGGATTAATGAAAAAGCAATATATCAAGCACGTACACTTCATTAGCAAAACGTCTGCACTCTCAGATGCAACCAAGGAAATGGGCATTAATCCAGCTGAATTCACTGACGGAGTGAATCCTTTTTCCTCATCCATTGAATTAACGCTTAAGAGTGATTATGCGAACAATGATTCATTGAATTGGATTTCAAAGGAGCTTAAAAAATACCCTAAGGTTGCAGAAATTAACTACCAGAAAGACTTGATCGATGCTGTCAATCGTAATTTAGCCAAGATAGGCATCGGTATGTTAGTGCTGGCTATCCTTCTAACTTTCGTCTCATTCTCGCTCATAAACAACACAGTACACCTAGACATTTATGCGCGGCGTTTCTCAATTCACACCATGAAACTCGTTGGAGCATCTTGGGGGTTTATACGCAAACCATTCGTTCGTCGAGCAGTACTTACAGGTCTGTTAGCTGCTTTTATCGCGATTCTTTTCCTTGCTGCATGTATCTATGTACTCTATCGTTATGAGCCGGAAATACTAACAATAGTAGCTTGGGAAGAAATGGTAATCACAGGCGCTACTGTGATACTCTTTGGCATCATCATTACTGCCTTTTGCGCTAATATTTCAGTCAACAGATTTCTGAGAATGAAGGCTGGTGAACTATATAAAATATAATCTCGATTAAAACTTCACAAAATAAATTATGGATAAAAGAAACTTGGCATTTGATCGCACTAACTTCATTCTGTTAGGCATCGGTTTTGCTATCGTAGTTATCGGATTCATTCTGATGAGCGGCAGCTCCTCTACTGAGCAGGCATACAATCCCGAAATATTCAGCGTTAGGCGTATCAAGGTAGCTCCCGTTGTTTGTTTCATCGGCTTTATATCAATGATTTACGCTGTGATTCGTAAACCAAAGGTTAAGGGTGAAAGTAACATTACTTCTACAACTGAGGAAAATGAAGAAATGGCAAATAGTAATGTTGACTTGAAATAACACTTAAAGCCATGTCATTACTCCAAACAATCATCATTGCCATTGTAGAGGGACTTACAGAGTTTCTTCCAGTCTCTTCTACTGGTCACATGATTATTACTCAGAACCTCCTCGGCGTACAACAAGGTGACCCCTTTGTTCACGCTTTTACGTTCATTATCCAATTTGGCGCAATTCTCTCGGTCGTTGTGCTTTATTGGAAGCATTTCTTTCAAATGCGCAATCGGGATGAGTTCAGAGAAAAAATGAAGTTCTATGGCCTGCTTGTTGTAGGTGTTTTGCCAGCTGTGTTTATTGGATTTGCTGCCAAGAAAAGCGGACTTTTGGACTGGCTACTCGATTCAGTCCTAGTTGTTTCAATCATGCTTGTCGTGGGTGGTGTCTTTATGCTGTTCTGCGATCAGTTAGTTAATCAGGGGCGAGAGGAGCATAAAGTAACTGTGAAACGTGCCTTAATCATAGGCTTTTTCCAGTGTATATCTGTTATCCCAGGCGTAAGTCGGAGCATGGCGACCATCGTAGGTGGAATGCAGCAAAAGCTCACCAGAAAGAACGCTGCGGAATTTTCGTTTTTTCTTGCCGTACCAACAATGGCTGGTGCCACCTTGCTAGATCTATTGGATATGCTCCATGAGGATACAACTTGGACAACAACAAACAACATCGCCATGCTTGTAATTGGTTGTGTAGTGGCCTTCATTGTTGCAATGTTAGCCATGAAATGGTTTGTAGGCTTTCTAACAAAATATGGATTCCGTGCCTTCGGCTGGTATCGTATCATTGTTGGAGGTATAATACTTATTTTATTGCTGACCGGACACTCTCTGGTAATGGTTTAATGGCGCAGATGGACTTTATTCAAGGCGAGATCTTTGCCATCGACAAGCCCTATAGAATGTCAAGCTTTGGAGCCCTAGCTCGTGTACGTTACTTGCTCTCCCATCGCTTAAATCAACATGTGAAAATAGGCCATGCTGGTACACTTGATCCCTTAGCAACAGGTGTTTTAGTACTATGTACAGGACGTTGCACCAAACAGATTGAGTCACTTCAAACCCACACTAAGGAATATACAGCCACACTGCAACTCGGAGCAACCACAGCTAGTTATGATATGGAGCACGAAGTAAATCAAACTTTTCCCTACGATCATATCACACGTGAGCTGATTATTGATACTTTACGAAAGTTCGAGGGTGATATTGATCAAATTCCCCCAACATATAGTGCTTGCAAAGTTGACGGAAAACGGGCTTACAAATATAGACGCGCTGGTCAAAACGTTGAACTGCAGCCTAAACATATTCACATAGATAAAATAGAACTGACAGACTTCGATACAGAAAAATTTCTTGTATCTATACGCGTGGTCTGTGGAAAAGGGACTTACATTCGTGCATTGGCACGTGATATAGGTCGTTGCCTCAACAGTGGTGCATATCTCACAACTTTACGCAGAACCCGTGTTGGCGAAGTAAGCGTAGAAAACTGCATCGATCTCGACAACTTTGAAGTGTGGATGAATGACCACATCGAAGACTAACACCAAAGCTAAAGACGTTTTAAAAACAAAAAGGAATTATTTCTATGAAGTTATCCCAATTCAAATTCGATTTGCCACAAGAATCAGTGGCTCTCTACCCACATAGTTTTGAGCGTCCTATCGTCAACGAGGATGGAAGTAAAGGCTCAATCAGAGTAACTCGCCGTGACGAAGCTAAACTTATGGTACTCCATCGCACTACAGGTGAGGTAGAGATGTTTCAGAAAAATGCTAAGGGAAAACCTGTGAAGGGTAAATATCTCGATTTTCGAAATGTAATTGATTACTTCGATGAAGGTGACACATTTATCCTAAACGATACAAAGGTTTTTCCAGCTCGTTTATATGGTACCAAGGAGAAAACCGATGCTAAAATCGAAGTGTTCATACTTCGAGAGCTCAATGAAGAAACTCATCTTTGGGACGTTCTTGTCGAACCTGCGAGAAAAATACGCATTGGAAACAAACTTTTCTTCGATGAGGTGGGAACAATGGTGGCTGAGGTCTATGACAACACCACAAGTCGCGGACGCTCTCTGCGCTTCTTGTACGACTGTTCACACGAACAATTCAAGAAAGACCTATTCGCTTTAGGCGAGACTCCTCTCCCAACCTATATCCTCAATGGACGACCTGCAGATCCCTCAATGGAAAGTATGCATGTTCGCTCGCATGCCACCCCAGATGATATGGAAAACTTCCAATGCATTTTTGCTAAAAATATAGGGGCGGTCACTGCGCCTGCATCGGGCCTTCATTTCACTAGGGAAATGATGAAGCGCATGGAAATTAAAGGAATTAATACAGCCTTTATCACGCTACACTGCGGACTAGGCAACTTCTCTGCTATTGAAGTTGAAGATCTTACCAAACATAAGATGGACTCAGAGCAGATGATCATCAGTAAAGAAGCATGCGACATTGTCAACAAAACTAAGCAAGCCGGTCATCATGTGTGTGCAGTTGGTACAAGCGTTACAAAAGCCACTGAGACTGCTGTCGGCACCGACGGATTACTGAAAGAATATGATGGCTGGACAAATAAGTTTATCTTTCCACCCTATGACTTTGGTTTAGCAGACTCAATGATAGCAAATTTCTATCATCCAGAATCGACTTTGCTTATGAACACTGCGGCCTTTGGCGGATATGAGAATGTAATGCAGTGTTACCAACTAGCTATCGAAAATGACTACAAATTCGGCTGTTTTGGCGATAGCCTACTCATTGTAGACTAAATGATGGCTTTCGGCCTATTTGAAATATGGGTAAACAGCATGTTGTTTACTTGAGTCTAGGCTCCAATATTGGCGACCGACGGTACAACATTCAAGAAGCTATTCGCCTTGTTGGCGAAAAAGTTGGAATGGTGTTCCGACGGTCTTCACTTGTTGAAACTGAGCCTTGGGGATTCGATTCCACTAATCGTTTTGTTAATGCTTGCATCGCTTGTCAAAGCAACCTCACACCACAAGAAGTCTTAACTGAGACTCAAGAAATAGAGCGTCAGTTAGGACGAACTGAGAAAACTAAGAATGGTATTTATCATGACAGAAGCATAGACATAGACATCTTGCTTTATGACAATCTACAGATAAACTCACCCAGTCTAAAAATTCCACATCCACATATGTTGGAACGAGATTTCGTTATGATTCCTTTACGCGAAATCCTATAATACTTCTTCACTTCTCGCCATTTTATTGTCTATGTTTTATTTGAAACATAACTAATGAACCTTGGTGAATTAGTTATGTGTTGATTTCAAATGATGGTGAACATCCAAACTATTACTACTATTCAACGTTCGCACTCAACCCGAAAGAAATGGACGAATTTTAGACACTAAGTAAGTGCTTTTATCTTACGAAAAGATAGCATTCACAGTTGAAATCTGTGACCAGAGTTGTATATTTTAAGTTCAATGATATGATGACTAATTTTGAATGACCATTTTGCAAAATAATAGGAGAGTTATTATTGTTGTATATTTTAGCGATCAATTTTGATAATTGGGTATGAAAGTGTTCAACAATACTATCTTTACCAGAAGCATAGTCAACTATAATGTCCAAACTATCTCCATCTAATGAAACTGACATTAACTTATTTATAACATAGTGTTTTACATAGCGATAATCTGATGGAATATTGATCGTTTGGTCGTTTATAGTGGGCTCAAAGTTTATGCTCTGTTCTACATGATTAGAATTCATCCCCTTTTCTTTTGGATAAAATCCGTTGATATCATAACCAAGAGGCTGTACATTTTTTTGAAGAAATGCATAAATGCTAGCATCTTCATAGGTATGCCATAGATAATAGAGTTTTGAATCAAGGCTACGACCTGCTCTCGGCCCAGCCTGATTCAAAACTTTTTCATATGTCTTTGCATCCATAGGCAAATGAGGCTTACCATGATTGTCAAGCAAGAACTTAATATCACGCTGCAACTGGTTACGAGTGAAACTGGCAATATTGACTGGGAATATTGACACTAACAATGAAACAAAAGAAAATGACCAGATTATCCACATTACCCTTTGTGAACGAACCCAAATTAGTCCAATGCAAACTATATAACACCAAAGATTGAAGATTAAAAGATAAATGCGTGAGATAGTGACTCCATAATCCGCAAAACGCTGCCAAATACCAACTGACATCAACACCAATAATGGTAAGACTACAAAGGGAAGCCATATGACTACTATATTATCTAAACGCTTAGACTTATTCTGACCATTGGAAGGATAAAGGAAGATCTCAGTTACTACCATGAGAAATACTAATGCAGAAACGAGCCATGACACCCATCCATTAGGTAATGTCCATGTATACAATATTTTAATCAAATAGGCATAAAGTGTCAAAGCATATACTGCAGTGAGAGGCAACAATAGAAAATGAATTAGGCCATTGCCAAAACGATTCTGTAACCAATTAGTATTGCTGAACTTTTCTTTCCCATTTGGTAATTGTATGAGTACAATAATAGAACCAAGAATTAAAGCACAAACAATGAAGACATCCAGAAAGATATAATCAAAAATATGGATATCAAAAAGGAAAACGAATGATTGCAAAAGAAATAGTAAACTCAAAAACAACGCCAAAGTTATCGAAGCTGAAATAAGACAACTTCGAAACAAACGCATGAGAAAGTTGATGGCAGCCACGTCTTCATTCTTTTGTAAGAATGGAAGAGTAGTCCATCCCAATAACATTGATCCAATACAAACACCAAATGCTATGGAATGCCCAATTGAAGGTGGATAATGTAATGCCCAATAAATACAAAGCCCTACCCATAGCAAGTGTAGTATCAACGATGCCAACCAGCCACGAGATCTGTTAGTCCATTCTTCCGTCCATAGGTGAAGCATCAAAGATAGTACCATTGCAGACGCAGGATAGATTGCCAGGAAGTATTGCACACCAGTAAAGTCTCCGTTGCTACGAACGAAGTGGTTGAGATATATTGTGGCAATGCATGCAAAAAGAGACATCACAATAGTTAGTGGAAAACGTAAAACGACCTCTTCCAACTTGTCTTTCCATTGTTCTAGAAGTTGATAGTGAATAAGTTTCATTTGCTTCTAATCTAAATGTTAATTTAAAACTATTTTATTCTACTAATTCCATCATTCATATCTCCAAGATTCTCATAAATAAGACTACAACAAAGTTATGCTATTATTAGACATAAATTCTCATCCAACAAATAAAAACCATAACAGCTTGTGAAAAGAAGCTGGACTTTGTTGCAGCATTAAAAAGGGAAATTCTATTCGCTTAATCCTATATAAAATAGATTTGTGCTATCTGCCTTCGTAAGCACATGATTACCTGCAGGGAGAGTGCATGTAATCTCTGCATTGGCTCCAGTCATCTTAACCCCATCTATTATGAGAGTGTATTTGGTATCATTCGTACCGAAAACCAATCGAAGAACCATTTCCTTGGATGTAGTGAACTTAATATATGTAGAACTTTCCATCTTCAAACACTCAGTATACGTTGTCCCGTCAACAGTTGCAGTACCTTTAGTATTAGAGTAATTGCCAACGATAGTGAAAACTTTATTTGAGGGTGCTTTCTCTGCAAGAGAGAATGTACAACTAGTCGATTTGGAGATAACGCTATCAGATGAGATGGGAGGAATTGTTATAGTAGTATCCAATTCTGTGCTGTCGGCCGGAGGATTGCTAGAAAGACTATCACCAAAGATTCCAACTAGTTTAGATTTATATGCCGACAACATATTCTTCAACGATATGTCCACGTCTGAATTTTTGTCATCAGCATCACTAAAAGACCAGTCCAAGTCACCATGGTTCATTCGCCCTGCTCCGAAATAGCCAACCACAACAGAAGGCACGTTTATGGCTAAATCTGGTGTGTATGAATATAGTCTTGAAGCATCTGTATCAAAATTGTTGTAAGCTCCACCGCCATTGAAGGCCTTGACATCTGCTGGGACCTGAGTATCTCGAGTTGATGCTTCAAATGCATCAAAATGAACTTTAGTGTCAACACCTAAAGAAGAAGCATCAGTATAATTGCCCTTGGTGAGAAGTCTTGTGGCTGAATATGGCCAGAAAGAGGTTGTTGAATTAGTGTCTACATACTTATTTGCAAAACTTTTGATCATACCTCCTGCTTCGCTGCTAAAAGTGCCAAAGTCGGCTGGATCGTAAGTGGATGTGCCTGCATAGACATCATTTCCCTGGAGAGAAATGAGCATTGGATATCTGCAATTACGAAAAAAATTAGCCTCGACAAAGACGCTTGAAGCTAGACATGCACCAATTCCGTATTTAGAAATGCCATCATAATAGTTGTTATATACATGCACCGTCTTAGTGCGCACTCGGGGATGGCGAGAATCAGAATGATCAAACCAGTTATGGTGATAGGTTACGAAATCTCCGTCACTTTCTCCACTCAAACCGCATAGAGATGCTTTGCCACTATCCCAATAGTGATTATAAGCAAAAGTTGTAAAAGTTGTTCCCTTCTTCAAGTCAGTCGATCCATCTCCCTTTGCCTGGTCTTGGTCGCTACCCTGATTACCGTAATACATATCTATATTGTGCAACCACATTCGCGTTGATTCTGTTAACTCAAAACAATCATCAGCTTGGTTCAAAATTCCGAGATTTCTAATCTCCACACTACCTGCACGATTGAAACGAATACCTATACCGTTGAGAGTGGCATCCTCCCCAATGCCTTCAAAAGTAACATTCTGCTCTAAACCAAAAACATTTCCTTTCAGATTGAGACAGCTTGCTGTCCCCATCAATTGTGCTGCATCAGTAGAAGTTACCTTAATTTCTCCAATAAAGCGGATATCAAAGGGACGCTTTTCTAAGCCCTTCTCCATAGCTTGGAGAATATTGCCCAATCCTACCATATCTACCTTTAATTTGTCACCTCGTTCTACATAACAAGAGATGGTATTGATATTACTATTGGTGACATACAATACTACCGCATTATCTTTAAGTATACCATCGTTGCGATATGCGCCTACACCTTCAGTGCGATTGAAATGAGCATAGCCGGAACGATCATAGTTTTTCACAATAAGATTAGAAGCTTCTCCAATCGCTGATGTTTCGTTGCCAATGGAATCAACAGCAACAACATTCATTGTGTAGGTGTCGGCCATAAGACCAATTGCATCTGCCCTTCCATAGTTTCCATAATTACGTACAAGTTGAGGGTCAAGTCGAGTGAATTCTTTGAATTGTCCACCCTTGACATATACATGATAATTCAATGCACTTGGGATGAGTGACCATTCAATGAAAGCACTCTCCTGCCAACCCTTAGCGACAGAAATAGTGATGCCATTATCTTTAACAATGCCATTGGTTCCTTGACATGAAGCTTTAGAAAAAGCTAGACTTTCTATAGCAGAATAACTATCAGTGGAACCTTTCTTGGAACTAATATCAACCTTGCCAGTGGACTTGTCAAAAGAAATACTATCAAGGTCAGCCGTATTATAGAATTTCGCACTTCCATTGACAGTGGTAAGAACAACCTGGTTAGATTTAGTATCCATCTTCACAGCATTTGACTGAGCAAAAGTAACCGTGGTCCAAACGATGAATGACATGGTAATAATTCTATTGTGCTTCATAATGTTTTTTTCTATGCATTTACTTGACAATGATCTTATGATGATCAGTGATATATACGCCCTTTGATAGTTGCTTTAGAGAGTTACCTACATAATTGCCCTGAAGATTAAAAATCAAATTGGATACAGATTTCTTTGAGGCTACTTTTAGATTCTTTACTCCGTCTATATCTGATGGTGTAGGTTGGTAAAACATGTAGACAGAACTAATATCGTCCTTCTCAACTGTCCCATCCTCGAAAGCAATTTTCGCAACATCATCTTCAAACGTTATTTTATTGACAAACTTACTGATGATTTGTCCGTTTATAATAACCGTTTGGTTATCCTTAGACGATGATATGGAAGGAAAAAGTGCTCCGATAAAAGCAATTGCTAACGTGAGTTTATTCAGTGGTAATGATTGATAAGACATAAATGGGTAGATTAAAATTATAGTGCTTTTGCAAATATATATAATATAAACTATTATTGTTATATTTTTATAAGGAATAACAATGTAAACGTTTTCATTAAGAAATTATTTAGCTTCCTAAAACATAAATACATATCTATACTATATGAAAAAATAGAATAATGATTAAAGCTTGAACAATTAATAGAAAGTTGATTTCACGTCTTGAAGGGTTTGTCATTTGAACTGCGTCATTGGCTCTTTCTCTAAGTGATAACAGGCAATGTGAGCCTGATACTCTTTTGGACAGCTCTAAGTTACATAATCTCAAATCCATCTCCAAACTTTATCGCTGATTGCTGCCCACATACTTCACGGAGTTGCGAATCCGATGCACGACACAGAGCTGAACATCAGTGTTGGGGAAGATGCTTGTAATGGCGTCAGGGAATCCGGAAAGGCCATCCACACAGGCTATAAGATTATCCTTCACACCACGATTCTGTAGGTCTGTCAGAACCCAAAGCCAAAAGTTAGCACCCTCACTGTGAGCGATGTACATAACTAGGAGATCCTTGCGCCCGCTCTTATCAATACCTATAACATTTATAGATGGCACGCGACTTGGCAGCCCCCTTGTCATTACCTACTTTATAATGGATGGCATCCATCCAAACTACGGGACAAACCTCGTCCAAGGTGCGGTTGCGCCAGGCTTTAATCTCGTCCCACACCTTCACGGTGATGTTACTTATGGTTTCATTAGAAATCCTTATGAAAGGCTCCTTCCTTACCAAACAAGGGCTTGCCAGCATTGAACTGATCCTTGGCGGATGCAAGCATCTCTGAGTACTCTTCTTGTGTCATTTTAAGCTTTAATGAAGAGCAAAGTTAATAATTTATTATCATTCGTCATGACACTGTTGAGATGACATCCTCTACTTGAAGCAGAAATACTACTATAAGCAATAGACAATGTATAAGATTTCGTTACCTTTGCCATCAATAAAATCTAACTAACAATGCCATTTATTAGCGATATTACATCTTATATGCATGGTCCATTTTCTTGGGCGCTTCTCTTTATTGCTGCACTATTTGTTGGTATGTCAAAAACAGGTATTCAAGGACTCACAATGATTGCTATACCATTCCTCGCAATAGAATTCGGTGCCAAACCATCTACTGGACTTATGCTCCCTATCCTTTGTATGGCAGATATTATTGGTGTTGCCTACTATCGTAGACAAGCTGAATGGAAATATATTTGGCAACTGTTACCAATGGCTCTTTTTGGATTTTTCATAGCATTAATAGTTGACCAATTAATTCCTAAAGACTCTTTTAAACATCTTATGGGATTCTGTCTATTACTTGTGCTCGCTGTTATGATTATTAACCAAGTAAGAGGAAAACAAAAATCTTCTATAAATAGTTGGTGGTATGGACCCCTTTTCGGACTTCTGGGCGGATTCTGCACTATGATTGGTAATGCTGCAGGACCAATACTTGCAATCTATTTACTTAGCATGAAAATGCCTAAGTTGGCTTTCGTTGGCACTAATGCATGGTTTTTTCTTTGTGTAAATTACCTAAAACTTCCATTACAAATATTTGTATGGCATAACATTAATTCAACAACGCTCCTTATAGATATTTGCACAATTCCTACAATTCTACTTGGTGGCTGGATTGGTATAAGACTAGTAAAGTTTCTCCCCGAACGAACTTTCCGTATCTTCACAATTGTAGTTACCTGTATTAGCGTACTTGTTCTTCTATTTAGCTGATTTAAGTCATTTCATTCTCAAAGAATCATCATAAGAAATCAATTATTGCCTCTATCAGCAATTTCTATCGAAGGAATTTAAACACTGAAATTTAACAGTCAGTCAATAATGCTTTATTCCCTAAAAAAATCCTTCCATCCCTTATTATCCTAGACGGGCTATGCCAACATATTCCAATATCATAAAACTAGGCGTAATGACAAA
>Ga0183095_10849_pt2 | contig 24222 bp, 20 predicted proteins | sample BioMet4_FD_130346 | JGI IMG/M metagenome (GOLD analysis project Ga0183095, IMG submission 130346) | Microbial communities from bioreactor (seeded with sewage sludge) at LBNL, California, USA - Biofuel metagenome 4 (v2) (version 3) | ecosystem: Engineered > Bioreactor > Anaerobic > Unclassified ...
AGCGCGCGGGCAATGGCCACACGCTGCTGCTGGCCGCCGGAAAGCTGGTGCGGGTAGAGATCGGTCTTCTCGCCGAGGCCCATTCTCTCCAGCAGCGCGCGCGCATTGTCCGCGATCTCGGCGGGCACGCCACGGAAGCTGCTGTCCTTGTCCCTGGCCAGCAGCTCGCCGGCAAGGACGACGTTTTGCAGCGCCGTATACTGCGGGAAAAGGTTGAAGGACTGAAACACCATGCCGAAATGCAGGCGCTTGCGGCGGATCTCCTTTTCGCGCTGCGTGGCGGGGTCGGCCGCGTCGAACAGCGTCTCGCCGTTGACCGCAATGGACCCGCCGTTGGGCGTCTCGAGAAAATTCAGGCAGCGCAGCAACGTCGTCTTGCCGCTCCCGGAGGAGCCGATGATGGCAATGGATTCTCCCTGCTCCAGGGAAAAGCTGATGCCTCTGAGCACCCTGGTTTTGCCGAAGCTCTTGGTAATGTCGCGTACTTCCAGAACAGACATGCCTTTCCCCTCCTTACACGCGGAAATAGCTCAGCTTTTTTTCGACCCAGTTGAACAGGATCGTCAGAATGCCGATGAACAGCAGATAGAATACGCCGGTATAGAAGAGCGGCCAGGTAATGCCGGCGGACTTGGCAAAGGAGTAACCTGTAAAGGTCAGCTCATACATCGCAATGATGCGCGCAAGCGAAGTATCCTTCACAAGCGTGATAATCTCGTTGGACATGGGCGGCACAATGCGCTTGACCATTTGCAGCAGCGTGATCCGAAAGAAGATCTGCCCCCGGGTCATGCCGAGCACCTGCCCGGCCTCGCGCTGGCCGACCGGGACACCCTCGATGCCGCCGCGGTAGATCACGGCGAAGTAGCACGCGTAGTTGATGACGAAAGCCACGACCGTCGCGGTCAGGCGGCCCGTCTCATTGCCGCTCCAGATGTTGTGGCCGAGCATCCCGGGCACATAGAAGATCGCGATGAGCTGGAGCATCAGCGGCGTGCCCCGAATGATCCAGATGACAAGATTGGTCAGCGCGCCCACCGGCCGGAAGCCGGAGAGCTTCTTCAGATAACCGCCCCTATGGGCGAACGCGCGAAACGGCCGCCACTTGCTCATGGCTCCCAGCGCCACCAGAAGGCCCAGCGGCAGGGAAAACACCAGCGTCAGGGCAAAAATCTCGACGGTCGTGCCGAAGCCCTTCAGCAGCGTCGTGGTCACAGTCCAGAACATAACTTATCCTCACAACTTCTCTCAAACTCAAAACCGGCCAAAGGCAGAGAGCAAAGCTCTCTGCCTTTTCCCGTGGCCGGAAGAATCTTACTGCGCAATCAGGGCGTCCTGCACGCCGTAGGTCTTGGCAGTTTCCTGCATGGAGCCGTCGGCATAGGAGTCCTTGAAGACGCCGTTGATGTATTCGGCAAGATCGGAGCCCTTGCGGCAGCCGACGCCATACTTCTCGGTGGTCAGTTCCGCGGTGTGGGTCAGGTTCGGGTAGCTCGTGCCCTTGCCGATCATGGCGCCTGCCATCAGCAGGTCGATGATCGCGGCGTCGGATGTGCCGGATGCGACCTCCATCAGAGCGTCGGCCTGGCTGGCGACGGAGTTGACCTTGTAGCCCGCATCCTTCGCGGCGGACTCGCCGGCGGAACCGGCCTCCACGGCGAAGTTCAGGCTCTTGACACTCGCGGCGTCCTTGTACTGATCGGCCTTGTCGGAGGGCACCACGACGACCTGCGCGTTGTTGCAGTAGGCGTTCGTGCAGGCCATGGAATTCGTGACCTCATCGGTCAGGGTCATGCCGTTCCAGACGACGTCGATATTCTTGGAGTTGAGCTCCATGATCTTGTTGTCCCAGTCGATCTCGACGAACTGGCACTTGACTCCGAGCTTCTCCGCCACCTTCGCAGCCATGTCTGCGTCGAAGCCGATCCACTTGCCGGAGTCGTCCTTATAATCCATCGGAGCGAAGTCGGTGATGCCCACAACCAGCGTGCCCTTACCCTTGATATTGGCGACGTCGGAATCGGCGGACGCGGCGGCGGTGGTCTCCGCGGCGGCGGTGGTGTCGCCCGAAGCGGCACCCGTGGTTGTGGTCTCGGCAGCGGCGGTGGTCTCAGCGGCGGCGGTAGTCTCGGCCGTCTTTTCGGTCTTGCCGCCGCAGGCAGCCATGGACAGCACCATGAGCGCGGCAAGCAGCAGGGCGATCAGCTTTTTCATGTTTTTTCCTCCCAAATTTCCGGAACCCGGTTCTTTTAATTCTTGGGATAATTTTAGCATGCTAAAGCGCTAATGTAAAGAAGAAAACGTCACCGAATCGGGTAAATGATTCCGTGAAGTTTTTAGGAACTATGTACAAAATCGTTCAGCCGTCGAATACGCCGAGCACAACGATGCCGGCCACGACCAGCGCGATCATCAGGTAATGCTTTGCCGAGAGCCTCTCTTTCAGGAAAAGGCGGCTCCACACGACGGAGGCCACGCAGTACGCCGAGATAATCGGCGCGGCAAGCATGACGTGCTTCTCGTCGGCGATGGCATAGATATAGGCGAACTGGCCCGCCGTCTCGCAGACGGCGCCGAGGTACTTCGGCCTCTCGAGCTTTGGCACGAGGCGGCCTTTCTTGATGAGCACCACATAGACGAAGCAGAACACGGCCGCCGCGAGGAACGTCAGCTCATAGGCGACGTTGGCGGAGTCCTCGCTGAGCTTCCGAAGCACGAGCGAGTCGGCAAAGGTGCCTGCGGCGTCGAGCAGGCAGTAGGCGATGGGCAGGGCCAGCGCGAGCCAGGACTTGGCGTATCGATAGTTGGACGCCTCCTGGCGGCGGCTGCGCAGCTCCTCATCCTCGCGGGACTCGACGACGCCCAGCCCGATCACGCCCGCGCAGACCAGCGCGACCGCGCCGAGCTGCCAGCCGTTGACCGCGACGGGGCCGCCGGTGATCAGGCACAGAACAGCGACCAGCGCGCCGGAGGAATTGCAGATCGGCGAGGAGATGGAGAGCTCAATGTAGCGCAGGCCCACATAGCCGAGCGTCATCGAGAGGATGTAGAGGAGCGACACGGGAAGATACGCCCAGATGACGCCCCAGCTGATCTCCGCACCGCCGGCAAAGACCTCATAGGCCGCGTGCAGGCCCATCACCGCGCCGACGGCAATGACCATTTTCAGGTGCGAGTATTTGTCCGCCGCGTCGCGGCAGCCGATCTTGGAAAAGATGTCTGAGCCTGACCAGCAGACCAGCGCGATCAGGGAAAGCCAGAACCACATATGTTTTCTCCGTTCTCCTCCCCGGTAACATCATAACAGCGGAAAGACATCCGCCGGATTACAGCTTGACGAGCCCCGCGTCGCAGAGCTTTTGCAGGGACATGAGGATGCCGAGCTTGGCGTGATACCAGGTGAGGCCGCCCTGGAAATAGACCGCGTAGGGCGGGCGGATGGGGCCGTCGGCCGAGAGCTCGATGGACGAGCCCTGCACGAAAGCGCCCGCCGCCATGACGACCTCGTCGTCATATCCGGGCATGGCCCAGGGCACGGGCGTCACATAGCTGTCCACCGGCGCGGCTGCCTGGATGCCCAGGCAGAAAGCCAGCATGGCTTCCTTGGAGCCGAGCTCGACGGCCTGGATGATGTCGTGCCTCTCCTCCGCGCCGCCGGGTACGACGGGATAGCCGAGCCGTTCGTAGAGGTTCGCGGCGAAGATCGCGCCCTTGAGCGCGCCGGCCACCACGGTAGGCGAGAGAAACAGGCCCTGGAACAGCGCCGGCATCAGTCCGAGGTTCGCGCCGACCTCCTGGCCGAGCCCGGGCGCGCTCAGGCGGTAGGCGCAGCGCTCGACGCACTCCGCCGTGCCGCAGATGTAGCCGCCGACCGGCGCAAGGCCGCCGCCGGGATTCTTGATGAGGCTTCCCACCGTCATGTCCGCGCCGACGTCACTCGGTTCCGTCTCCTCAACGAACTCGCCGTAGCAGTTGTCCACCATGCACAGAAGCCCCGGCTTGCAGGCCTTGCAGAAGGCGATCAGCTCGCCGATCTGCGCGACGGAGAAGGACGGGCGCGTAGCGTAGCCCTTCGAGCGCTGGATGGTGACGAGCTTTGTCTTCGGGCCGATGGCCCGGCGGATGTTCTCATAGTCGAACGTGCCGTCCGTCAGCAGATCCACCTGCCGGTAGGAGACGCCGTACTCCTTCAGCGAACACTTGGAGGGGCGGATGCCGATGACTTCCTCGAGCGTGTCGTAGGGGCGGCCGACCGGCGAGAGCAGTTCGTCGCCCGGCAGCAGGTTCGCGCTCAGCGCCACGGTCAGGGCGTGGGTGCCGCAGGTGATCTGCGGACGCACCAGAGCCGCCTCGGTGCGGAAGCAGTCGGCGTAGACCCGCTCGAGCGTGCTCCGGCCCACGTCGTCGTAGCCGTAGCCCGTCGTCGCCGCGAAGCAGGCGGCGTTTACGCGGTTTTTCTGCATGGCGCGGATGACCTTGAGCTGGTTATACTCCGCAACATGGTCGATCCCCTCGAACCGCTCCTTCAGCGCCGAGAGCACGCTCTCGCCGCGGGCCGCGACGGCGCCGCTGATACCCAGCTCCTCATACATTGCATCAAGGCTCATGCCTGTTTTCCTTCTTCCCGTTCAAATTGCCGGGAATCCGCGAGGCGAGGCCGCGCAGCTCGCCGGGCTTGGCCGTTTTCCTCGTCTCCCGGCAGCAGCGTGCCCCCGGGCGGATGGCGAAGAGGCTCCGCGCCTCCTTGGGAATGACCGATCCGTCCCTTTTCCCCGACCTTCCCCATGCCAAAGATGCAGCTGCACCGGCTCATGCCCGGCTGATGTTTTCCGGCCGGCAAACGGATTTCCGCTTTTATGTTATGCTTTTCATATTTATATAACATAGTATGCGTGTTCCGGCCTGTCAAGGGAAACCTTGCACATACCGCCCGCAGCACGCATAGACTGGGAGAGAAAGGCGGCGATGCTATGCCAATGCTGTTTCTGAGTCCCTCGACACAATATTATAATGAATACGTCACGACCGGCAACGAGCGCTACTGGATGAACCGGATCGCCGACGCCATGGAGCCGTATCTGACGGCCTCCGGCATCAACTTCACCCGCAACAACCCCGAAGGAAACGCCTCCATGTCTATCCGTATGTCCAACGCGGGCAGCAATGACTTCCACCTTGCCCTGCACTCCAACGCCGTGGACGGTGAGCTGGCCGGCAAGCTCCGGGGCACCGACGTCTACTACTACCCCGGCAGCATCGACGCCAAACGGATGGCCGACCTGATCGTCGCGGAGCTTCGGGAGATCTATCCCCTCCCCGACAAGGTGCAGGCCAGGGAGTCCACCTCCATCGGCGAGCTGCGGCTGGTGCGCGTGCCGTCCGTGCTGGTGGAAACCGCCTATCACGACAACCCCGACGATGCGAACTGGATCACCTCGAACGTGGACTCCATCGCCGTGCAGCTTGTGAAGGCCGTCACGCAGTATTTTGGGCTGCCGTTCCTGCCGCCGTCCAGCGAGCAGCCGGCCAAGGTTGTCGTGCGTTCGGGTTACCTCAACCTCCGCAACGGCCCGAGCACGCTCTTCGCCCCGATCATGCAGCTGCCGAACGGGGCGGACGTCACCATCCTCAACCAGGCGGACGGCTGGTACGTCGTGCGCTACGGTGACACCGTCGGCTACGCCGACGGCCGCTACATCACGCCCGTCTGAGCGCGCGGTCTTCTTTCCGGGTCTTTCCCGCTTTCACGAAATGCTGCCGACGGCTTGCAATGGGGCGGGGAAACTGCTATATTAATGGTATTCTTGACCCGTAAAGGAGACTGTTCGATGGTATCCGTCAAAAATCAGGGATTTTTTTATAAAGGCGGCCGGTTTCTCTCCGACGAGGAGGGCGCGGCCCGTGGCCTGAGCGCCGGACAGGGTAAATCCGGCACCATGGCATGGGACATCCTCGCCGCCCACAACACGTCCGGCAGCATGGACGCGCTGAAGATCAAATTCGACGCGATGGCCTCCCACGACATCACCTACGTCGGCATCGTCCAGACGGCCCGCGCCTCCGGACTCGACCACTTCCCGATCCCCTATGTGCTGACCAACTGCCACAACTCCCTCTGCGCGGTCGGCGGCACCATCAACGAGGACGACCACGTCTTCGGCCTTTCCGCCGCAAAAAAGTACGGCGGGGAGTTCGTGCCCGCGCATCAGGCCGTCATCCACAGCTATATGCGCGAGAACTACGCCAGCGGCGGCAAAATGATTCTCGGCTCCGACTCCCACACGCGCTACGGCGCTTTCGGCACCATGGCCATCGGTGAGGGCGGCCCGGAGCTCGTCAAGCAGCTTCTCGGCAAGACGTACGACATCGCCTATCCGCGAGTGGTCGCCGTCTACCTCACAGGCGCGCCGCGCCCCGGCGTCGGCCCGCAGGACGTGGCCCTCGCTCTCATCGGCGCGACCTTCTCCAAGGGGTATGTGAAAAACGCCGTGATGGAGTTCTTCGGCCCGGGCATCGCGTCGCTCGCGATGGACTACCGCTCCGGCATCGACGTGATGACCACCGAGACGAGCTGCCTCAGCTCCGTCTGGGCCACGGACGAAACCGTGAAGGACGCGCTGACCGTCCACGGCCGCCCCGGCGACTACAAAGAGCTCTCCCCCGCCGACGGCGCGTACTATGACGGCCTCATCGAGGTCGATCTCTCCGCGGTCGAACCGATGATCGCCCTGCCGTTCCACCCCTCCAACGCCTATACCATCCGCGAGTTCAACGCGAACGCCGCCGACCTTCTCGCCGCCGTGGACGAGGACGCGATGCGCAAACTCGAGCTGAAGAAGCGCCCCGCCAGCCTGACGGAAAAGCTGCGCGGCGGCCGGATGTTCGCCGATCAGGGCGTCATAGCGGGCTGCTCTGGCGGCACTTTTCAGAACCTCCACCGCGCGGCAGAAATCCTCAACGGCTCCCCCATCGGCTCGGATGAGTTCTGGCTCAGCTGCTACCCCGCAAGCCAGCCGGTGATGATGGAGCTTTCCAAAAACGGTGACCTCGCGAAGCTCATGGCCTCGGGCGCGTCGATCCGCTCGGCGTTCTGCGGGCCCTGCTTCGGCGCGGGCGACGTGCCCGCCAACGGCGGCTTCTCGATCCGCCACTCCACGCGCAACTTCCCCAACCGCGAGGGCGCCAAGCCCGGCGACGGCCAGGTGGCCTATGTCGCGCTGATGGACGCCCGCTCCATCGCGGTCTCCGCGCTGCGCGGCGGCAAGATCACCTCCGCCATGGAGCTGGCGGAAATAGCGGCGGACGAGCCCCGCACGGTCTATCACTTTGACGATTCGGCCTACCGCCGCGTCTACCGCGGCGTCGGACAGCCCCACCCAGAGGCGGAGCTTGTTTTCGGCCCCAACATCGCCGACTGGCCCTCGCAGATCGCCCTGCCCGAGGACCTGCTGCTCACGGCGGCCAGCGCCATCTACGACCCCGTGACCACCACGGACGAGCTCATCCCCTCCGGCGAGACATCCTCCTACCGCTCGAACCCGCTCAAACTCGCCGAGTTCGCCCTCAGCCGCAAAGATCCGGCTTACGTCGGCCGCGCCAAGGAAATCCAAAAGCTCGAGATGCTGCGGCGCGAAGCTCCCGACGCCCCCGCCGTGACGGCCGCGCTTGCCGGACACAGCGCCGCCTCCACCGGCCTCGGCACCTTCATCATGGCCATTCGGCCCGGCGACGGCTCCGCGCGCGAGCAGGCAGCCTCCTGCCAGCGCGTGCTGGGCGGCTGCGCAAACCTCTGCGAGGACTTTGCCACCAAGCGCTACCGCTCCAACGTCATCAACTGGGGCATGCTCCCGTTCACGACGCCGGACGTCGCGCGCTACAACATCCAGCCCGGCGACCGGCTCTATGTCCCCGGCATCCGTACCGCGCTCGAGGCCGGCAGGAACGAACTGACCGGCATGCTGCTCCAGGGCGATACGGCGCGGGAGATCCCGCTCTCGCTCGGCCGCCTCACGCAGGAGGACCGCGAGATCCTGCTGGCCGGCTGCCTCATCAACTACTACGCGAAGGAAGGCTGAGCCATGCAGTTCGACCTCTACTGCATGGAATGCCTCGTCCGCCATCAGGCGGAGCTTGCCGCCGCACAGGGCGGCGGGGAAAAGGGCTACCGCTTCCTGCGCGAGTCGATGCGTCTTCTTCTCGACGCTCCCGAGGGCGTCGGCGCGCCCTATCTGACCGCCGAGTTCAACCGGCTCTATGACGAGACCTATGGCGGGGGCGATTACTACGCGGAAATCCGCGCCGAGTCGAACCGGCTGATGCTGCAAAAGCTGCCCGGAATCCGCGCGCGCATCGCCGCGGCGGACGACCCGCTGCTCATGGCACTGCGCTTCGCGCAGGTCGGCAACTACATCGACTTCGGCGCGCTGCGGGACGGTGTGCAGGCAGACGTGCTCGACCGTCTGCTCGATGGGGCCGCGGAGCTCCCGATCGATCAGGAGGAGTACCGCCGCTTCCGGGACGACCTCTCCCGCGCGGGCAAGCTCGTCTATCTCGGCGACAACGCCGGCGAGATCGTCGCCGACCTTGCCCTCATCGAGACGGTACGCGCCGCTTTCCCGGACCTGGACGTCGTCTTCGCCGTGCGCGGCCGGCCCGTACTCAACGACGTGACGCGCGGCGACGCGAGCATGGTCGGCATGGACAAGGCCGCCCGCATTGTGGATAACGGCACGGGCATTCCCGGCACGGACCCCGCGCGCGTCGGGCCGGAGCTCCGCGCGGAGCTCGAGACGGCCGGCGTCATCCTCTCCAAGGGCCAGGGCAACTTCGAGACGCTCTGCCCCAGCGGCTGGAACGCCTACTATATGTTCCTGTGCAAGTGCGACCGCTTTGTAAAGATGTTCGGCGTGCCGCACCTGACCGGCATGTTCCGCAGCGAGCGCCGGATGCCGGCGATCGACCCCTATCAATAAGCATGGCTCTCCTCTGTGCATTATGCGCATGGGGGAGCCTTCTTTTTTTGCAAATTTGTCTCTTGCGGTCTTTCTCGCCCCTTGACTTTCATGAGAGAATTCTCTATTATGTAGCTTGCTACCGATAATGGTAGCAAGCTACCGAATCAGGAGGCGAAACCCTTGAAAATTCCCGATCATCTCGGTGCGAAGATTCGGATGATTTCCAACTCCATGGAGCAAAACATAAACCGGGACATCACGTCCCTCGATCTCACCTGCTCGCAGGCGTATATCCTGCGCTACCTCACCTTCCGCGCCGGCGAGGTCATCTACCCGAAAGACCTAGAAAAGACCTTCGACTTCTCACACCCGACCATCTCGGGCCTTTTACAGCGGCTCGAGGCCAAGGGCTTCATCACCTATCAGCCCGATCCGGAGGATCGCCGCTGCAAGCGCATTACGATGACCGCCAAAGCGCGCGAATGCCACGAATCCATCGCTGTCAGCATGCGCCACTCCGATCAGATCCTGATGGAGGGCCTCACGCCGGATGAAACAGCGACACTTTTCAGCCTGCTCGACCGTATTATTCTCAACGCGGTCAACGCGGGGATGCTCTGCAAAAAGGAGGAACCCAGGCATGATTAAACAACTCGCCGGCTGTATCCGCGAATACAGGCGCGACACCATCCTCTCGCCCGTTTTCGTCACGTTCGAGGTCCTGCTTGAGGTGCTCATCCCCTTCCTGATGGCAAAGCTCATCGACCGCGGAATCGAAGCGGGCAATATGTCCTATATCATCAAAATGGGCCTGCTGCTCGTCGTGCTGGCCATGGCCTCGCTGGCCTTCGGCGTGCTCTCCGGGATGGCAGCCGCCCGCGCCTCGGCCGGCTTCGCGAAAAACCTGCGCCACGACATGTTTTACAATGTGCAGGACTTTTCCTTCACCAATATCGACCATTTCTCCACCGCCAGCATCGTGACCCGCCTCACCACCGACGTGACAAACGTCCAGAACTCGTTCCAGATGATCATCCGCATCGCGGTGCGCTCACCGGTCATGCTGATCTTCGCGCTCATCATGTCCGTGCGCATCAGCGGCCGCCTCTCGTTGGTCTTCGCGGCTGTCGTGCCGGTCCTCGGCGTGGGGCTCTATTTCCTCATCACGCGCGCGTTTCCCGTCTTCAAACGCGTTTTCAGGATCTACGACCGGCTCAACAACGTTGTGCAGGAGAACCTCCACGGCATACGCGTGGTCAAATCCTACGTCCGCGAGTCCTATGAGGACGATAAATTCGGCGCCGTTTCGCAGGACATCTACCGCGACTTCTCCAAGGCCGAACGCATCATCGCCTTTAACATGCCGCTGATGCAGTTCAGCGTCTACGCGTGTATGGTCTTCATCTCGTGGGTCGGCGCGAAGCTCGTTGTCAGCGGCTCGATGACCACGGGCCAGCTGATGAGCATGTTCACCTATGTCATGCAGATCCTCATGAGCCTGCTGATGCTCTCCATGGTGCTCACCATGATCACGATCTCCAAAGCCTCGTTCGACCGCATCTCCGAGCTGATGAACGAGAAGAGCGACATCCGGGACAACACCCGCGCGCTCACCGACGTGAAGGACGGTTCCATCGAGTTCCGCAGCGTCGATTTCAGCTATGCAAAAGACCCGAACCGCCTGTGCCTCTCGGGTGTGAGTCTCTCCATCCGCTCGGGCGAGACGGTCGGCATCATCGGCGGCACGGGCTCGTCCAAGTCCTCGCTCGTGCAGCTCATCCCGCGCCTGTACGATGCGACCGGCGGGCAGGTGCTCGTCGGCGGCGAGGACGTAAGGGACTACGACATCGAAGCCCTGCGCAACGCCGTGGCCATGGTACTGCAAAAGAACGTGCTCTTTTCCGGCACGATCCGCGAAAATCTCCGCTGGGGCGACCCGAACGCGACGGACGAGGAGCTCGTCCGCGCCTGCCGCCTTTCACAGGCCGACGACTTCATCCGCTCCTTCCCCGACGGCTACGACACGCACATCGAGCAGGGCGGCACCAACGTCTCCGGCGGCCAGAAGCAGAGGCTCTGCATCGCACGCGCCCTGCTGAAAAAACCGAAGATCCTCATCCTCGACGATTCCACCTCCGCCGTGGATACGCGCACCGACGCGCTCATCCGTCAGGCGTTCCGCGAGGAGATTCCCGACACCACCAAGCTCATCATCGCCCAGCGCATCTCCTCCGTGCAGGACGCCGACCACATTCTCGTGCTCGACGGCGGACGCATCAGTGCCTACGGTACGCACGAGGAGCTTATGCGCGACAGCGAGATCTACCGCGAGGTCTACGAGTCCCAGACGAAGGGAGGCGAGCAGTAATGCCCATGATGCACCAGAGCCGCGGCGGCAAGCCCAGAAACCTAAAAAAAGTCACCAACCGGCTGATGGGCTACTTTCGCCCGTACCGCGCGCGCTTTTTCGTCGTCGTCGTATGCATTCTGCTCAGCACGGTGGCCGGCGTGGCCGCCTCGCTCTTCATCCAGCGGCTGATCGACAACTACATCACGCCCATGCTTTCGCAGGCGGCGCCCGTGTTCACCCCGCTCTTCAAGGCGCTCAGCCTGATGGTCGTCATCTATATCTGCGGCATGGCCGCCACGCTCGCGTATAACCTGCTGATGATCAAGATCGCGCAGGGCATCCTGCGCGAGATCCGCGATACCATGTTCGGCCACATGCAGACGCTCCCCATCCGCTACTTCGACTCCCACACCCACGGCGATATCATGAGCCACTACACCAACGACACCGACACGCTCCGTCAGATGATCACCCAGAGTATCCCGAGCGTCATCTCCTCGGCGGTATCGGTTCTCGCCGTGTCCTTCGCCATGCTCTACCAGAGCGTCTGGCTGACACTCGTGGTCGCGCTCAGCATCTTCTTCATGCTCAGCGTGGTCAAGCGGCTCGGCAGCCGCTCGAGCAAGTTCTTCCTCGCCCAGCAGCGTACGCTCGGCACGGTCAACGGCTACATTGAGGAGATGATCAACGGTCAGAAGGTCGTTAAGGTCTTCTGCCACGAGGACGTCTCCAAGCACGATTTCGACCGGAAAAACGACGAGCTCTGCGATAACGCCGCCAAGGCCAACGAGCTGGCCAACATCCTCATGCCGATCATGGGCAACCTCGGCAACCTCCAGTACGTCGTGCTCGCCATCGTCGGCGGCGCGATGGCCATTGCAGGGCTGCCGAATCTCTCGCTGCGCGGCGCCGGTGTGATGACCCTCGGCACGATCGCCTCGTTTCTGACGCTCTCGCGCAGCTTCACGCAGCCCATTGCGCAGATGTCGCAGCAGTTCAACGCCATCATCATGGCGCTCGCCGGCGCGGAGCGCATCTTCGAACTGATGGATGAAAAATCCGAGACGGACGAGGGCTACGTCACCCTGGTCAACGCCGAGGAGAAGGACGGCGTCCTCGCCGAGTCGGCGGAACGCACGGGCCTGTGGGCCTGGAAACACCCGCACGAGGCAGACGACACAGTCACCTACACCAGGCTGACCGGAGACGTACGGCTGAATGACGTGGACTTCGGCTACGAGCCGGAAAAGGCGGTGCTCCACAACATCACGCTTTATGCCAAACCCGGTCAGAAGATCGCCTTCGTGGGCGCGACCGGCGCGGGCAAGACCACCATCACGAACCTCATCAACCGCTTTTACGACATCGCCGACGGCAAGATCCGCTACGACGGCATCAACATCAACAAGATCAAAAAGCCCGACCTCCGCCGTTCGCTCGGCGTGGTGCTCCAGGACGTAAACCTCTTCACCGGCACGATCATGGACAACATCCGCTACGGCAAGCTTGACGCCACCGACGAGGAATGTATCGCCGCCGCAAAGCTCTCCGGCGCGGACAGCTTCATCACCCGTTTGCCCGACGGCTACAACACGATGGTCGCGGGCGACGGCGGCCGCCTCTCGCAGGGCCAGCGGCAGCTGCTGTCCATCGCCCGCGCGGCGGTGGCCGATCCCCCGGTGATGATTCTCGACGAGGCCACCTCCTCCATCGACACGCGCACCGAGGCCATCGTGCAGCGCGGCATGGACCGGCTGATGCAGGGCCGGACGGTGTTCGTCATTGCCCACCGTCTCTCTACCGTCCGCAACGCCGACGCGATCATGGTGCTCGAGCAGGGCCGCATCATCGAGCGCGGCAGCCACGACGAGCTGATCGCCCAGCGCGGCAAGTACTATCAGCTCTACACCGGCGCGTTCGAACTGGAATAAAAAAGTCAGCCGGGCGGGATTGATTCCCGCCCGGCTGTGTTTCTGTCATTCGGCGAACCGGTAGTACCCCGCGTCGCACAGGGCGGCGAAGCACGCATTGACTTCTTCGTCGGTGAACAGCGCGCCGTATTTTCCCTCCGCCGCGAGCGCTTCGGCCGACAGCTCAAGCCGCCCGGCGGCCGCGAGCGCGTCGAAACCGTCCGACCGGCGGCCGCGGCGCAGCAGCTCCTTCACGCAGGAGACTCCGCCGTATTTTCCAATGTTCGCGCGGAGCCGCTCCTGGCGGCAGATCAGCGCGGCGGCGTCCAGTTTTTGCAGCAGTTCTTCCGTGAACGAGCACTCGAGCACTTCGGCTTTATCTGCCATGGAGACGGTCTTCCACCTCGGCCTTCTCCGGCACGCCGGAGATGCCGCCGAGCCGCGTGGTGGAGAGGCTCGCTGCGGTGCAGGCGAAGCTGGCGATGCGGCGCAGCTCGTCCTCGCCGAGCTCCTCGGGGCGCTTGTCCGCCGCAAGGATGCCGTAGACCGCGCTGCCGCCGAAGATGTCGCCCGCGCCGGTGGTATCGACCACCTTGATGTCGGTCACGCCCGGCACGCGGCCGGAGGCCTTGGCGTTGCGGAAGTACGCGCCGTCCTTACCCAGCGTCACGAACACCAGCTTGACGCCGTACTCCTTCATCAGAATCTCCGCGCCCTGCTCGGGCGCGGCACCGAAGAGAAACTCCACCTCGTTGTCGCTGATCTTGACCACGTCGGCGTGGGCAAAGCCCCACTTCATCTGCTCCTTGGCATCCTCGAGGCTGGCCCAGAGCGGCTCGCGAAGGTTGGGATCGTAGGTGACGAGTTTGCCGGCCTTGCGCGCGTACTCGACGACCTGATGGTGCGTGGAGCGGGCCGGCTCGTTGGTCATGCAGACCGAGCCGAAGTGCAGCACGCGCGTCTCGTCGATCATGGAGAGGTCGATGTCGTCCATGGAGAGCAGCGTGTCCGCGCCGGGCTTGCGCGCGAAGGAAAATTCACGTTCGCCGTTGGCGTCACGCGTGACAAAAGCCAGGGTGGTGAACGCGTCGTCCGTAATGACGACGCCCTTGTCGTCAATCCCGGCCTGGCGGACGGTGGCGGCGAGCTGGCGGCCCAGAGCGTCGTTGCCGACCTTGGTCAGCAGCGCGGTCTTCCGGCCATATTTGGCCAGCGGGGCCAGAAAATTGGACACGGACCCGCCGGGATGGGCGGCCATCACGGGGTAGCCGTCGTCCTGGACACGGTCCATGGTAAAATCGATCAGCAGTTCACCGATGGCAATGACATCATACATGGGAAAAAGCGCCTCCTTTTCATGGTGGGTTCATTATACAATAAACCCCGCCGTAAGGCAAATACAAACAAATATTTCCCGCATTTGGGGAACCGCAACGCGCCCGTCTCCGTCTGAGGAAAGAGAAGTATGCTTCCCGTTTGGCTATTGGAAACCGCACGGCGATGTGATACAATAAAAGCAAGGAACTCTCTGCAAATGCGCGCCGGGTCTATCCCGGACAACCTGACAGAGGAAAGGCGGTATTTTATGAAAAAGCGTTTAATCTCTCTCGCGTTGGCGGTCGCCCTGCTGGCGGCAATGGTCGTTCCGGCTTCCGCCGCGACCTACTCCGACCTCAAGGGCCACTGGGCCGAGACATACATTCAGAAGCTCTCCAACCTTGGCTACCTGAACGGCTATACCGACGGCACCGTCCGCCCGAACGGCACCATCACCACCTGCGAGGCGCTTGTCCTCGTCTCCCGTTTCTACTCCGTGGATTCTACCACGCTGGGCTGGATCGAGGATGATTACGGCGCGTTCGTGCAGAAGAATATCGATACTTCCCTCTCCTGGGCCTACGACGGAATCGAAATCTGCCTCGCCTCAGGCATTCTCACGGAGTCCGAACTGCTCAACCTCCGTCTGACCACGCCCATCGAGAAGGAGCTGCTCTCTGTTCTGCTCGTCCGCGCGCTGAAAATGACCGACGAAGCTTCGGCCAAGGCCGGCACCGCGCTCAGCTTCTCCGATGCCGCGAACATCACCAGCGCCTACATCGGTTATGTCGCCGCCCTGAAAGACGCTAAAATCATCGAGGGCGACAATCAGAACCGCTTTCAGCCCCACTCCAGCGTCACCCGCGCGGTCGTCGCCGCGATGGTCGTACGCGGTCTCGATTACGTCTCTACCAGCGGCAAGACGCTCAAGCTCACGGGCTACGAGAACTACGCCAAGGTAAGCGGCCTGCTGACCGCCGCCAGCGCCTCTTCCGTGACGATCCGCGACACCGACGGCGTCTCCCGCGTATACGCCATCCCCGCCGGTCTTACCGTCACCGTCGGCTCCTCCTCGCAGGCGCTCAGCTCCAGCCTGGTCGGCCTGTATGCGACGATCGCGGTCAACAACTCGGTCGTCAAATCCATCACCGCCGCCAATGAAGAGGGCGTCACCTGGGCGCAGGGCCTCGTGACCAGCATCAGCAACCAGACGAGCAGCACCGGCGCAACCCTTTACATTAAGAACCTCGACACCGACACCGCCTCGCACTACACCGCCCTGACAACAGCCGCCGTGACGGTCTCCTGCGCTTCCTCCACGATCGACAAGATCGTGCAGAATCAGTTCGTCACCCTGAAGCTCAAGTCCGGTAAGATCTCCGAGATCACGGCCGTGCCCGGCAGCTACACGCTCACCGCTAAAATCTCCGCCCTGACCTACGGCGAAATCGTCACCCTGACGCTCTCGGCCGACGCGGGCTCCTCGCTTGTGTACCTGCTTGACATCGGCAACCTGCCCACCATCATGCGCGGCGACAACCAGGTGGGCATCGAGCGGCTCTCCGTGGGCGACACGCTCACCGTGACCGTGACGAACGGGGCCGTCACCAAGCTCGCCACTGCCGCCAGCAGCAGTACGCTCGACGGTGTTGTCACCTCGATCGTCTCCACCGCGAACGGCACCTCCTGGGTCATCACCGACACCGCCGGTTCGACCCACACACTGTCGATCGACTCCTCCGCCAGCATTTACCAAGGCAGCAAAGCCCTCCTTCTGACCGACGTGCAGGCCGGCGATACCGTCTCCGTCGTGGCCGACAACAACGTCATCAGCGAAGTCTATCTCAAGAGCTCGAACAGCAACACCGCCTCCAAGCTCACCGCCTCCGTGCTCGCCGTGGATACCGCGAAGCGGCGCGTCACCGCGCTCTCCACCTCCTCGGGCAAGCTGGTTTACATTACGCTTGCCAGCTCCGGCACGGTCTTCAATACGGCCACCGGCAAGGATCTCACGGTCTCCTCGCTCGCCGCGAATCAGCAGGTCATTGCCTACGGCGCGTACTCCGATTCGGCCAACTTCGCCGCAACCTCCATCATCATCGAGCCCTGAACCAAACTCTCCCGGCGCCGCGAAATGCGGCGCCGGTTTTTTTTGCGCGCGGTTGACTGCGCTCCGCGGAACGCTTAAAATAGAAGCGGCCGGAACTGCCGGCCGGGAGGCACCGCATGGACAAGCCCATTTTTGAAAACGTACATCTCTCCGACGACGGCCGCAGCGTCGTCATCCTCGACCAGACCCAGCTCCCCAACCGAACCGTCTGCCTCACGCTCAGCCGGGCGGAAGACTGCTACGACGCGATCTGCCGCCTGTGCGTGCGCGGCGCGCCCGCCATCGGCATTTTCGCCGCCTATTCGATGTATGTCCTCAGTCTGCCCGACGAGGCGCTCCCCTATGCCGAGTTTGCCGCGTCGTTCCGCCGGAAGGCGGAATACCTCAATTCCTCGCGCCCCACGGCGGTGAACCTCAGCTGGGCGCTCCGCCGGATGGAAGCGCTCGTGCAGAAAAACGCCGTACTGCCCGTTCCGGAGATTCTTCCCCTGCTCCGGGCCGAGGCCGAGGCCATCCAGCGCGAGGACGCCGGGATGTGCCGGAAGATCTCCGAATACGGTCTCTCCCTGATCCGCGACGGCGACGGCATCCTCACCCACTGCAACGCCGGCCCGCTCGCCACCTCGCGCTACGGCACGGCCACCGGCCCGATTTTCCTCGGGCGCGAGCGCGGGATGCAGTTCCGCGTCTTCGCCGACGAGACACGCCCGCTTTTGCAGGGCGCGCGGCTGACAAGCTACGAGCTCCGGCGCGCGGGCGTGGATGTGACGCTCATCTGCGACAACATGGCCAGCCTCGTGATGAAAAGCGGCTGGGTGAACGCCTGCTTCGTCGGCTGCGACCGCATCGCCGCCAACGGTGACTTCGCCAACAAGATCGGCACGTCCGGCGTCGCCGTGCTCGCGAATTATTACCACATTCCCTTCTACGCTCTCGCCCCGACCTCCACGATCGACCTTGCCTGCCCCACCGGAGCAGACATCAAAATCGAGCTGCGCGACCCGGCGGAGATCAAAGAGAAGTTTTACACCGAGCCTATGGCTCTCCCGGAGGTCAAATGCTACAACCCCGCCTTCGACGTGACCGACCACACGCTCGTCTCCGGCATCGTCACGGAAAAAGGCATCTGCCGCGCCCCATACCGCGAGAGCCTCGCAAAGCTGTTTGAGGCGTGATTCACGCCAAACCATCTGCTGAAAGGAAGCGTCAATATGTCCAAATCCTCTATTTCCGCCAGCATCGTCGCGGAGGGAGAGATCGCCAAGGTCGTCCTGATGCCAGGCGATCCCCTGCGCGCCAAATATGTTGCGGAGCATTACCTCGAGTCCCCCGTCTGCTTCAACACCGTGCGCAATATGCTCGGCTACACCGGCCTCTACCGCGGCAAGCAGATCTCCGTCATGGGCAGCGGCATGGGCATCCCCTCGCTCGGCATCTACGCCACCGAGCTCTACAATCAGTTCGGCGTGGAGGCCATCCTCCGCATCGGCTCGGCGGGCGGCCTGTCCGAGCGTGTGAAACTGCGCGACGTGGTCATCGCCATCGGCGCGTCCACCAACTCGCATTACGGCGACGCGTTCGGCGTGCCCGGCCAGTTCGCCGCCACGGCGGACTACGCCCTCCTCTCCGACGCCGCCGAGGCCGCCGGGCGCCTGGGCGTGAACGCCGTAGTGGGCAACGTTTACACCTCGGACTTTTTCTATTACCCGCAGCCCGAGATCAACACGAAGCTCCGCGACCTCGGCCACCTCGCCGTAGAGATGGAGACCGCCGGCCTCTACTGGACGGCCGCGGCCTGCCGCAAGCGCGCGCTGAGCCTGCTGACCATCTCCGACCATCTGTTCACCGGCGAGGCGCTCGACGCCGAAGCCAGGCAGGATTCTTTCCACGAGATGATGGAGATTGCCCTGGAAACGGCCTGGAAGGCCGTCTGACCAACATCCGCGCATGGGCCGGAGCATTTTTGCTCCGGCCCATGTTTTTTTGCCGCGCGGCATTCCGGCCCGGATAGGCCCGTTCATATCGTCCCTCGGGCGCTCATATACTGGTTTCGGCAAGACACAGCTTAGGAGGTGCTCACATGAGGGACAATATCGAGGAACGGGCCTGTCATCTGGCTGTGTACATGATTGAAAACCGCGCCACCGTCCGCGCAGCCGCCAAAAAGTTCGGGATTTCCAAATCCACCGTCCACAAGGATCTTTCCGAACGGCTCGAGCAGGTCAACCGGCCTCTTTACCTGCAGGTCAAGCAGGTCATGGAGGTCAACAAGGCGGAGCGCCACATCCGCGGCGGGATCGCGACGCGGAAAAAATACAAGGGAAGCACGGAATAATCCGCCATCAGGGAGACGGCGGCGCGGCGAAGATTCTGCCGCGCCGCCGTCTCTCTGTTTTTTGTTCTATTCTCACAAAAATTTTTTGTGTTCCTAATTTTTTATCAGCAAAAGGTTGATTCTTTTTGCGTTTTGTCGTATACTGCTCTTGCAATCAAAGCGCATCTTCCATATGATTATAAATAACTGAAAAACTTTTAGCAGGAGGAATTTGCCATGTACGATCGCATTTATAATTTTTCGGCCGGCCCCGCCACCATGCCCGAACCCGTTCTCGAGGAAATCGCCTCGGAAATGATGAACTACCGCGGGAGCGGCATGTGCGTGATGGAAATGAGCCATCGTTCCAAGGTATTCCAGGCCATTATCGACGAAGCCGAGCAGGATCTCCGCGATCTGATGGGCATTCCAGACAACTATAAAGTTCTGTTTCTGCAGGGCGGCGGCACGCTGCAGTTCTCCATGGTGCCGATGAACCTGATGAAAAACGGCGTCGCCGACTATATCGTCACCGGCAACTGGTCCAAAAAGGCCTACAACGAGGCGAAGAAGTTCGGAAAAATCAACAAGGTCGCCTCCAGTGAGGACCGCAACTTCGCCTATATCCCCGACTGCTCCGACTTGCCGATCGACCCGGACGCCGACTACGTCTATATCTGTGAGAACGAGACCATCCACGGCACCACCTATCAGGCGCTGCCGAACACCAAGGGGAAGATTCTTGTCTCCGACCAGTCGTCCATGTTCCTCTCCCGTCCCTGCAACGTCGCCGACTACGGCCTTATCTGGGCGGGCGTGCAGAAGAACGTCGGCCCCGCGGGCATGGCCATCGTCATCATCCGCGAGGATCTCATCCGCAGCGATCTGGACGACAAGCTCCCAGTATACCTCAACTACAAGACCCACGCCGGTGAGGGTTCCATGTACAACACGCCCAACTGCTGGGCCATCTATGTCTGCGGCAAGGTTTTCAAATACCTCAAGTCCATCGGCGGCCTCACCGAGATGCAGCGCCGCAACGAGGAAAAGGCCAAAGTGCTTTACGACTTCCTCGACAGCTCGAAGATGTTCCGCGGCACCGTGGACAGGGAGTTCCGCTCCCTCATGAACGTCCCGTTCGTCACCGAGTCCAAGGAGAAGGACGCCGAGGTCGTCGCCGCAACGAAAGCCGCCGGGTTCGACAACCTCAAGGGCCATAAGTCCGTAGGCGGTCTGCGCGCCTCCATCTACAACGCCATGCCCAAAGACGGCGTCGAGGCGCTCGTCGCGTTCCTGAAGCAGTACGAAGCCGAACATCTTTAATTGAGAAAGGTAGATCGATATGCGTATTCTTGTCACCGACGGTATGGATAAAGAGGCCATGGAGACGCTCCGCGCCCAGGGCCATGAAATTGTCGAGCAGTTCTATCAGCCGGACGAGCTGGGCGCGGCCCTGCAGGACTTCGACGGCGTCGTCATCCGCTCCGCGACCAAGATCCGCGCCGCGCAGATCGACGCCTGCAGGGGCTCCCGTCTGAAGCTCATCATCCGTGCCGGCGTCGGCCTGGACAACATCGATGTCAAGTACGCCGAGGATGCCGGCATCACCGTAAAGAATACCCCGCGCTCCTCCTCCAACTCGGTCGCCGAGCTGGCGCTTGCGCACATGCTTTCCTGTGCCCGCTTCCTCTCCATCGCCGGCCACACCATGCGCGAGGACAAGTGGGAAAAGAAGGCTTACGGCAAGGGCATCGAGATCGCCGGCAAGACGCTCGGCGTCATCGGCTACGGCCGCATCGGCCAGATGCTCGGCGCAAAAGCACAGGCGCTCGGCATGACCGTCCTCGCCTGCGACATCTACCACGCCGAAGGGCTCGAATGCGAGACGATGAAATATGTCGAAATGGACGAGCTGCTCGCCAAATCCGACTTTATTTCCCTGCATACCCCGTCAATTGACGGAAAGCCATTGATTAATGCGGATACAATTGCTAAGATGAAAGACGGCGTGGTGTTTGTCAATACCTCGCGCGGCAACAACGTGGACGAGACGGCCCTGCTCGATGCGCTCAACAGCGGCAAGGTTCGCTCTGCGGGCCTCGACGTCTACGCCGACGAGCCCGCCACCAACCACGCGCTCTATTCCCATCCCATGGTCTCCTGCACGCCGCACATCGGCGCGGCCACCAAGGAGGCGCAGAAACGTATCGGCGCCGAGATCGTCGGGATCATCGGTTCTTTCGCCAGGTAATTCCCGGCCCATTCGCCGGAAGTTATATATAACAGGAATTTTTATGAGGAGGATTCTATTGTTATGAATGCGTATCTGGCAAGTGTTCTGGAAAACGTCCGGAACAAGCATGGCAACGAGCCCGAATTCGTGCAGACCGTGGAAGAAGTCTTCACGTCCATCGAGCCCGTGATCAACGCACACCCCGAGTATGAGAAGGCTGACCTTCTCAACCGGATGGTCGAACCCGAGCGGATGTTCACGTTCCGCGTCGTCTGGATGGACGACCGGGGCGCGTATCATACCAACATCGGCTACCGCTGCCAGTTCAACGGCGCCATCGGCCCGTACAAGGGCGGCCTGCGGTTCCAGCCGAACGTCTACCCCGGCATCATCAAGTTCCTCGGCTTCGAGCAGATCTTCAAGAACTCCCTCACCGGCCTGCCCATCGGCGGCGGCAAGGGCGGCAGCGACTTTGACCCCGCCGGCAAGTCCGACGCGGAGATCATGCGTTTCTGCCAGAGCTTCATGTCCGCGCTCTACCGCTACATCGGGCCGGACGTGGACGTTCCCGCCGGCGACATGGGCGTGGGCGGCCGCGAGATCGGCTACCTGTACGGCCAGTACCGCCGCCTGAAGGGCTGCTTTGAAAACGGCGTCCTCACCGGCAAGGGCTTCAGCTTCGGCGGCAGCCTGATCCGCCCGGAGGCCACCGGCTACGGCGCGGTGTACTATCTGGAGAACGTCCTCAAGCACTTCGGCGAGTCGATGCAGGGCAAGACCATCGCCTGCGCGGGCTTCGGCAACGTGACCTGGGGCATCTGCAAGAAAGCCACCGAGCTCGGCGCGAAGGTCGTCACCCTCTCCGGCCCGGACGGCTATGTCTACGATCCCGACGGCGTCTCCACGCCCGAGAAGATCGAGTACGTCGTCACGATGCGCAATTCCGGCCGCAACAAGGTCAGGGATTACGCGGACAAGTTCGGTGTGGAGTTCCACGCAGGCGAGAAGCCGTGGGGCGTCAAGGCCGACATCATCATGCCGTCCGCCATGCAGAACGACGTGAAGATGGACTCCGCCAGGAAGATCGCCGCCAACGGCGTCAAGTATTACATCGAGGTTGCCAACATGCCCACCACCAACGACGCCCTGAAGTTCCTCATGGAGCAGCCGGGCATGGTCGTCGCCCCGTCCAAGGCGGTCAACGCCGGCGGCGTGGCCACCTCCGCGCTGGAGATGAGCCAGAATTCCGAGCGCCTCGTGTGGACGGCCGAAGAGGTCGACGCACAGCTGCATAAGATCATGAACACGATCTATCAGATGAGCGTGGATGCCTCCGCCGAGTATGGTCTGGGCTACAACCTTGTCGCCGGCGCGAACATCGCGGGCTTCAAGCGCGTCGCCGACGCCATGATGGAGCAGGGTATCTTCTGAGCGTATCGCAGCACAGGCCGGGCGGACAGACTTCTGTCCGCCCGGTTTTTGCGCGTGTGCATTCATTCGGCGGCCGGTGTGCTATACTGTCGGAAGAACGGAGGAATTTACATGTGGATTCTTTGGATCCTGCTGCTCGCCGCCGCGGCGGCAGCGCTGGCGGGTCTTGTCATGATGCGTTTCGCGCTCATGCGCGGGCGGGAACGCGATCCGCTCTCCCCCGCCGTCATCGGGAAGTCCTGCTGGGCGCGCTATCAGGACAGCGTGCGCGCCGGCGCGGCCTGGATCGCCGCACAGCCTCAGGAGGAGGTCTCCATCCGGAGCGCCGACGGCCTGCGTCTGTCCGGCCGCTTTCTGCCAGCTGCCGGGGACGCCCGGGGCACGATTCTGCTCTTTCACGGCTATCACTCGGCGTATTTTGTCGATTTCAGCTGTTCCGCGCAGTTCTACCGGGAGCTCGGCTTTCACCTGCTGCTGATCGATCAGCGCGCGCACGGACGCAGCGAGGGGACCTACATCACCTACGGCGTACTCGAGCGGCAGGACTGCCGGCTGTGGGCCGAATTCTGCGCGCGCCGCTTCGGGCCAAAGCACCCGCTCTTTCTCGCGGGTATCTCCATGGGCGCGTCCACCGTGCTCATGGCCGCGGGGCTGCCTCTGCCCCCGTCGGTTCGCGGTGTGATCGCCGACTGCGGCTTCACCTCCCCCCGGGACATTATCCGCGAGGTGATGACCGCGCGCTATCACCTGCCCGCCTTTCCCTTCCTCTATGCCATGGATTTCTGGGCGCGCCTGCTGGCCGGATTTTCCCTCAGCGGCGCGAGTACCGTCGAGGCGCTCTCCCACACCGCGATCCCCGTCCTGCTCATCCACGGGACAGGCGACCGCTTCGTCCCCTGCCGGATGTCGCGCGAGGCCTACGACGCGTGCGTCTCGGAAAAGCGCCTGCTCCTTGTGGAGGGCGCGGGCCACGCCTCGAGTTTCCTCGTGGACACTCCCGCCTGCACCGAGGCTGTCAAGCGCTTTCTTGACCAATCTCTCACAGATTGAACCACAATATATGGTATAATTTTACGAACATCTCTCCCACATATTGACCTCCCTGAATTCTCAGGTATAATAAAGCTACAACGAAAAGAGAATTGTGCAGGAGGATGTCCCATGAAAATCATCAAGCGTAACGGGTCGGAAGCGACCTTTGATCTCGATAAAATCATTGCCGCCGTCACCAAGGCGAACCTTGCCGCAGAGGAGAGCGAGCGGCTGACCGAGCTTCAGATCCGGCGCATCGCCGAAAGCGTGGAGCTCGCCTGCCAGGAGATGAACCGCTCGCCCGGCGTTGAGGAGATCCAGGATCAGGTGGAAAACCAGATCATGGCGCACGGCGCGTTCGAGGTCGCCAAAAAGTACATCACCTACCGCTATACCCGCACGCTCGTGCGCAAATCCAACACCACGGACGACCGCATTCTCAGCCTCATCGAGTCCAACAACGAAGAGGTCAAGCAGGAGAACTCCAACAAGAACCCCACCGTCGTCTCCGTCCAGCGCGACTACATGGCCGGCGAGGTCTCCAAGGACCTGACCTGCCGTGCCCTTCTCC
>Ga0183095_11241_pt1 | contig 24209 bp, 21 predicted proteins | sample BioMet4_FD_130346 | JGI IMG/M metagenome (GOLD analysis project Ga0183095, IMG submission 130346) | Microbial communities from bioreactor (seeded with sewage sludge) at LBNL, California, USA - Biofuel metagenome 4 (v2) (version 3) | ecosystem: Engineered > Bioreactor > Anaerobic > Unclassified ...
GTGTCCAGGTGGAAGAAATGCTCCCCACTTGGACACTGCCCCGAGCACTCAACATTCACATTGTCAATTACTTGGCTCCGAAGCGGTGTGTCCAAGTGTAAACCCAAAATCGCCACCTGGGCACGGAAAGCCGAGGACACCTGCCACACAGCCGCTTTCAGGGCCGCTTTTTCCGACCGTCTGAGTCCAGGTGATGTGAACCCAGAAGTGAAGTCCGTCCAACTTTTGGGGTTCACAACAGATGCCATCCGATTTCAGATGAATCTCAATCTTTAGCAATTGCTTCTAAAAGTTGTTGAATATGGTTGTTTGCTACTTCCCGCAGAACCATAGGATTGTAATTATTTCGTTGTGCAACACTGAAATGCAATTAACTAGGACGACTTCGGGAGTTATAATACTTATAGAAGAAAAGGCGATTGAATTTCTTCAATCGCCTTTTTGCTTTCTATAGAGTCAGTTTGTCCGGCAGCTATTTCCCACCTTTATCGTGATTGCCGTTTGCTGTGTTGCCGCCAGGATTGGAACCACCGCCATTATTGCCGATAGCAACAGTGTCACCAGGTGCCATTGTTTCACCGGTAGTGAAAAGGAAACCATTGTCAACTGTTTCGCCCGAACCAGTACTTGCAGTTGCTGGTTCCTTGACTTCGAATGTGATGGTTGTCAGCTTGTTGCGCTTAAACGCAATCGTCTGAGCTGCAATCGTATACTTCTGTGTATCAGTCTTGTACCACACAATCCTGACAGGGACTCTCTCTGAATACTCAGTACTGTCAGAAACAGCCTTTTTGATGTTAAAGAATGAAACAGTATCCATCACTTCAGAAGACTTGGATGCCTCCATCGTGATCATTGGCACGCCTTCCATCATTATTTTCAGCGTTCCAGTAGTAAAATTGCCAGCAACGAACTTGACACCGAAAGAAGCCCGCTTCATATCCATATTTGCAATGCTCCCTGCAGACGGTGTATAGTCTGACATTTCACCGAAGAATCTATCCACATCAGGACGCGCGAAAAGCCCTGTATCTGGTTTGAAAAGATAAAGATATCCCTGATCTATGTACTGAACGTGCTTGCTCTTCGAAAGAGTGAAATGGTTATTGATAGGAACCCAAGTGTGAGGCATCGCAAACCCAAGAACATTCTCCGAACCGTCAACGATCATATTGACGTGGATCTTGTACTTGTAACCTGATTTGAGCTTCACAACCATACTGTCAGGGTTATCGAAATATCCATAAGCATAATAGTGGTAACCGCTTTTCGACTTGCTGCTGTCCGACTTGCAATAGATTTGGCATTCGTACAAATCTTTAGTCTCATTCACAGCGGCTCTGGTCATAGGACTTTCGGTTATGCTTGTGATCTCACCGTAAAGCCCGATAGGTACTTGGATGTAATCTCCATCGGAGATATCCACGTTGGCGTCTGTCTTGCTGCAACCTGCCAATAATAAGGCACTTGCGGCAAATGCACTTAAGCCTAACAATAATTTTGAGTTCATATAAAAGTGGTTTAGAAGTAAAAAGTCTGCGAGATGCTATTTTAGGCAATATGTTACCTAATGATACTAGCTTGCTTTGTCAGTTGAACCAGTGTAATGGAAGGAGACGGCTTTTGTAAATACGTGTCCTTTGTTGTCTGTAAGAGTCAGAGTGAAAGTATGAGTCGTGTTTGCCTCTGGATTCAATCCAAGAACCATAGGGATCATATTTGAAAGATCCATTGTAACGGAAGTCTTGTCTTTCAAATCAGTACCAGTAGGAACGCCATAAAGTTTAAGCGCAGCCACCACAGTAGGATCATTGATCAGGTCAAGTACAGGAGTAGTTGTGCTCTTGTTGGCTTCAACAGAAATGATTGCATTGAGAGCCGTGATGAAACCCTGTGCAGGAGATTCTATTTTGATGCTAACACCTTTGATTCCATTCGGAACATTGGCGGTAATTACAACAGACATCGTCGGGGTAATCTCTGTAGTAGAAAATGTAGGATTCGCAGTCCAAGTCAATGTTGGCTGTCCTGCATCTGTGTCGTCATCGTCTTCGCCGCATCCGGTGAAGGCAAAAAACATTGCTGCGCAAGCAACTAGAGATAAAAATTTTTTCATAATGAGCGAAAGTTAATAAATAAATTCGAATTCATCCAAAAATAATGTACTTCCTTCACCCCCGGTAAAATAATCACCGTTCTTACTAGAAGCGGCAACTATTACAGCCCATTTAGGAGTGCGGTTGTTCCTATAAGTGATAGGCAATGTGAATTCTGTGTATTTGGTAGAATTGCCAGTGGTAGGAAGGTCGGCATAACCGATTATGTTAGGATCATTGGCTGTGTCTACAAATTGATTGGCAGTTGAAATCACGTGGAATTGAGCGTCCCAGTCAGTGAGCAGTATCATAATGTGCCCCTCGTCTATTGTCCCTTTCAGACTGGAATGGGCATTGTCAGCATAATTGACAGTTGCTCCTTGATAGCAATAATACCCGTGTAGAGACGCCGGTCTGGCAGTGAAAGGCGTACCCCAAGCGAGTTCAGCTCCGGTTAAGCCTTTGAGTCCGACGAATTTGCCATTGAACAGATTACCAGCCGCAAATTGTCCGACCAGTGTAATGCTGGTCAGTTTTGCTGCTTTCTTTCCACTGCCAGGCACTGCTAAGAAATTTTCTTCCGGCGTGGTCGTATTTTTGCCCAATATGCTGGTTCCTTTGTTGGCACTGCCCCAAACCTCTTTTTGGGTATCTGAGGCACCGTTGCCGTACAAACACCAAGTCCTGCCGTCTTGAGTCCAATTATCGAAAGACATATTGTACAATTGCGGTTTTGCGTCAATGCCTTCGTCGCTTCTCACAATATATATCTTCCAATTATAATCCCGATACAAATGCAGGGTGACTCTGACTGTGTCGGATAGATTGATGGTTTCGCCAATTGCAGGGAAGGCTGAAGTTACAGTCGCTCCCTCGGTAATTGCGAATCCGGTAAGTTTCAATGAAGAGGCGTTAAGGCTTGTAGGAATGGTAACTTCCACTTTTTGATTGTCCGAATATATAGTGGATTTCGTTTGTCCTTCAACGGAAAATGTTGTAATGCAGGCCTTTGTATCCGGATATATCATGTCGTTTTTCATACACGATGAAAATGCGGACATTACGGTCAACAATATTATTAATTTTCTTATTTTCATTTCTTAATATTGAAAAAATAGACAAGACTGAAATTGATCGTAGCAAGTTTGACTTTGTAGCTTGCACCGAAATGAGAGAAGTCGCTTTTGTAAATTTGATTCTTGGTTTGGCGAGAAAGGGAATATTCGCAGCCGAGCACATCCAAGGACACTTCAAATGCGAAATCATTCGTGACAAACGAACAAAGGCCTGAACTCACCCCCAGGGCAATACTGTAGTTTTCTGTGAAAGTGCCATCTTTGCCTCCATTGGTGAGCCTGTAGGATTTGCTCTGCCCGAATCCGCCGATAAGGCGCCCCTCATTGAAAAGGGCAAATATCTTACTGCCGAATAGCGGTATGTAGTTGCGCAATGTCGCTGCTGCCGTGTATTTATTGCTCCTGAAATAATGATTGGACAGGTCGATATCAGAATCGTTATCCATAGAGAGTGAGGCCTTGTCTATGTCGAAAGAGGTATTGGTGTAACCAATCCTGAATCCTGTCGAGGTGTTCCTGGCAAAGAAATATGAAAATGATGGAGCGATATTCAAAGTGGATAATTTCCCATCGACATCATCGACGATGGAGAGAAACTCGTAGCCTGAGTTCCCATTTCCAGCATTGTATGTGTCGTATGCAATCGAGAGACCTGTGCTTCCATATCCTTGGGGAACGAAAGTGTTGCTTTCTTTAGTGAAACCCCTATCGAAGTTATTGCCATTTTGAGCTTGAGTGGTGACACAGATGACAATACCTATCAATATTGATAATAGTTTTCTTATCATAGTCCTTGAATATTAGAAATGCTAATTTAAAATTATTTTCTTGTTCTTCCTAATTATTCGACTCTCCGGGGCATTTGAGCCTAATGAGGGTGTGTAAGTCGGAATAAAATTCTTATCTTTGTCTCCATATGTATTTGAAAGACGTACAGAGAGATTTTTAAGAGATGGAGAACAACTATACAGACGATAAGATCCAGACAATGATATGGTATGAACATATCCGGAGACGTCCGGGTATGTACATTGGCCGACTTGGAAACGGTGATAATCAAGGAGATGGAATTTACGTTTTGCTCAAAGAGACCATTGACAATTCAGTAGATGAATTTTCGATGGGATATGGCAAGCAGGTTCAGGTGACGATAAACGATAGGGAAGTGACAGTAAGGGATTTCGGCCGAGGTATTCCGCTGGATTCTGTTGTTAAGGTCACAAACAATCTCAATACAGGTGGCAAGTTCGATGACAGGAGTTTCAAGAAGTCTGTCGGATTGAACGGCGTCGGATCTAAAGCAGTAAATGCCCTGTCTTCATCTTATTATGTACAATCTTTCAGGGATGGCGCTACATCTTGGGCTAAGTATGAAAGAGGAGAATTGCTGGATTCCGGCAAAGGCGAATCGACAGAGAAGAACGGAACTTTGGTGGTTTTCACCCCGGATCCGGATATGTTCGGCGATTTCGTTTTCAATATGGATTTTGTCGAGACTCTGATCAAGAATTACTCTTATCTGAAAAAGGGCCTTCAAATAGTGCTCAATGGCACATCTTACAAGTCTGAAAACGGATTGCTTGATCTGGTTTCTGAGAATATGTCGGAGACGCCTCTTTATCCTTTAATCCACCTGGAGGGAGATGATATTGAGGTCGTTATGACTCACGGAAACAGCTATGGAGAGAATATCGTGTCTTTCGTGAACGGGCAGAATACAAGAGATGGCGGTACGCATTTGAATGCATTCAGAGAGGCTATCGCTAAGACTCTCAAGGAGTTCTATAAGAAGAATTATGAATCCGAGGATATCCGTCAAGGAGTCGTCGGCGCTATAAGCATACAGATTCAGGAACCTAATTTCGAGGGCCAGACCAAGACCAAACTTGGGTCCACTTATATGTGGGAGAAACAGGTCATCGATGAGAATGGAAAACCTGTCAAGGGTAGCGATGGGGCCAATGTGATAGATAGGGGACCGACTATCAGAAGTTTCGTCAATGAATTCATCTCAAAGAACTTGGACAATTATCTCCGTATGCACACGGATATTGCCCCTGTCATTGAGGAAAAGATCAAGGCTTCAAAGGCTGAACGTGAGGAGATCGCCGGCATTCAGAAAAAGACTCGAGAGAGGAACAAAAAGTCCAATATTTTCAATGAAAAATTGCGTGACTGCCGATACCATTACAATGACAAACTGCCTGCCAATAAGCAGGATGAGGCTGACAAGTCTAGTGTGTTCATAACAGAGGGCAATTCTGCGAGCGGTACTATCACTAAGGTGCGCAATGCCAATAACCAGGCTGTCTTCAGCCTGCGTGGAAAACCTATCAACTGCTACAAGGAAAGTCACAAGAAAGTTGCTGAGAATGTGGAACTTAACCTTCTGATTTCGGCCCTTGGCGTGGAAGATGATTTGGACAATTTGCGTTACAATCAGATCATCGTTGCGACAGATGCCGATGATGATGGTATGCATATCCGTATGTTGGTGTTGACCTTCTTTATGAAATATTATCCAGACTTGATCCGTCGCGGTCACGTGTTCATTTTACAGACCCCCCTTTTCAGAGTCAGGAACAAGAAAGATCTTCGCTATTGTTATTCTCCTGCCGAGAAGGAAGCGGCGGTCAAAGCCCTGAAGGCGGATTTGCAGATTACCAGGTTCAAAGGCCTTGGAGAAATTTCTCCTAATGAATTCGTTGATTTCATTGGTGAGAATATCAAGTTGGACACAGTGAAACTGTCCGATGAGGAACACATCAGTGAAATTCTTGAGTTCTATATGGGCGACAATACTATTGATAGACAGAACTTTATCCGTCAGAACCTTCGCTCGGAGAAGGAACTGGAAGATGTTAATATTTGATCATTATGCTTAAGAAATTTTGTAAGTTTATGTTGAAATTCCTTGGCTGGACTTATGGCGAAGGCCCTATGGAGGAAGATGTTGCCATTGTCCTTGGCGTCCCCCATACCTCACTTTGGGATTTCGTCATTTCTTTTCTTTATTATAACCAATTTGATAGGTCTTGCCACGTGATGATCAAGAAAGAATTCTTCAAATGGCCCCTTGGACCTATTCTTCGTTGGTGCGGTTGCATTCCGGTGGATAGAAGCAATTCGACTGCGATGCTGAAGAGCCTGATCGAGGAAATGAAGAAGGAGAAGGTTTTCCATCTGGCCATTGCTCCTGAAGGTACTAGAAAGCCTGTTAAGAAATGGAAAACCGGTTTTCATCTGATTGCAAAAGAAGTCAATTGTCCTGTATATATGGGTTATTTCGACTGGGGGAAGAAAAGGGTTGGTAGAGGAGAGAAAGTTGAGTTGACCGATGATTCGAAGGCAGATATGGCGAGAATACAGGCTTTGTATGAAGAGAAACATTACGTTGCCAAGCATCCCAAGGGCTATATAACCCATTAAAAATGAAAAATTTTTATAAGAGAGGCAAAAATTTCAGAGAGAACTACATTACTACTCTCCATAAGCTATTCGAATACGCTTCCACTTTCTACTGGAAGCGAAAGATGTCGCAATTCATTGATGGCACTCAAGTGTATACTTATGCCACTTTCAAATCTCAGGTAGACAGAATGTCAATTCTTATGTCCCGTTTCGGCATCAGTGCCGGTGACAAAGTAGCCATTCTTTCCCAGAATATGCCGAATTGGACTGTTGCCTTTTTCTCGGCAGCGGCTTATGGAAGGGTGGCTGTACCTATTTTGCCGGATTCTTCCCAGAGCGAGATTACGAATATCCTGAATCATTCTGAGTCAAAGGTTATGTTCATTTCTCAAAGATTGCTGTCCAAGCTTTCAAAAGAATCTATGGACAAGCTGACTTTGGTAATAGACATAGAAACTTTCGATTTCATCAAAAGAGATGATGCTGCCTTTACTTGCACCGGCATTGTGAAAGAGCCGTTGCCTGATGATCTTGCAACATTGATATATACTTCCGGTACGACTGGTACTGCCAAAGGGGTGATGCTCAGCCATAGGAACTTATGCCATAATATCGTTGCTTGCTATCGTGCGCAGAAGGCCAATGTAAAAGACAGATGGCTTTCCATTTTGCCGATGGCTCATACTTATGAGTTGGGAATGAGTGTACTCTTCCCAATATTCTGTGGATCAAGCGTTTATTATATCAAGAAGGCGCCTACTCCTACCATTCTTGCTTCTGCTATGAAGCAGGTCAGGCCTACAATCATGTGCTCTGTTCCTCTCATTATTGAGAAAGTCTACAAGAGCAGCATAGTCCCGACAGTGGAGCATAGCCGAATCCTTTCGTGGATGAAGGAAAAGACTCCTTGTATCTTCTACCATTTGGTGGGCAAGAGAGTATATCGATCTTTCGGAGGCAAGTTGAAGTTCTTCGGCATCGGCGGGTCCAAATTGGATCCTACTGTGGAAGAATTCTTGCTGAAGGCAAAGTTCCCTTATGCAATCGGTTACGGGTTGACTGAGACTTCTCCATTGATCTGCAATGCTATGGTAGGGAAGACTAAAATCGGTTCTACTGGGATTGCTGCCTATGGGGTGGAAGTCAAGCTGGACAACTATGATCCTGCTACTGGGCTTGGTGAGATAATGGCTCGCGGGGACAATGTTATGATTGGTTATTATAAGGATCCTGAAAGGACAAGAGAGGTAATCGATTATGATGGATGGTTCAGGACTAATGATATCGCTTCGGTGGATGAGGATGGCTACTATTCCATCAAAGGTCGTCTTGGCAATATGATTGTTGGTCCTTCTGGTGAGAATATCTATCCTGAGGAGATTGAGAAGGTGATCAATGACTATAATGGTGTCAATGAGTCACTTGTGATGAAACGTAATGGTAAGCTTGTGGCTTTGGTGCATTTTGATGAGAATGTGCTCAATTGGAATCAGGAGACGGAGGACAAGTTCTTTGAGAATCTTCAGTCCAAGAAGGCCGCTATAATGGAATACATCAACAAGCACGTCAATAAGGCTTCCAAGGTCAATGAAGTCGAGGTGATGAAAAATCCTTTCGACAAAACTGCCACCCAGAAGATTCGTCGTTTCAAATATAAAGACGGTGAATCAACGTCGGAAGCCAAATCTGAGAGTTCTTCGGAAAACAAAACAGAGGCTCCTTCTGAGGCCGGAACTGATTCCAAGTCTTAGTCATTGAATCAATGGCAGATCTCTGACACGATTTCCAGATTATTTTGTCAGTATTTTGCAATCTCCAGGGGCTTGGAGATTTTCATCTATGATGATTTCTCCGTAGCCAGAGGCAGTGATATGTCCTGAACGTGGATTTTTGACACTTGTTACAAGCCCATCGATGATGGCTTCGACGGTAGAATATTCGAATGCCAGATTTGCGTCCGCACCCATCGTACAATTTTCCATCGCCAGTCCTTCAGCATAGCAAAGTGGCTGAGTACCAGTTATCTTGCAATTCACCAAACGCAGATTCTTCGAATACCATCCGAGGAATTCTCCATTGATTTCCGAATCATATACAGTCACATTTTCCGCCATCCAGAAAGCATCCTTTGTGTTCAGCACGGAATTCCTGATCACCACATTCTTTGTGTATTGGAATGAATAATTCCCATTCAGCTTGAAGTCATTGACCTCAATATCGGAACAGTGCATTAAGATGTAATCCCCATTGTCCGCACTGACATTGTCCAGAACGATATGGCTGCAATGCCAAAGAGTCTCACCGGCATTTGGGATCTGAATATTCTTAAGATGCAATCCATCCATCTCCCTGAACATCTTAGGAGCCTCGATCAAAGTATCACTCATCTGCAGATCTTTAGAATACCACAAGGCGGCACGAGCCCCTTCGGTGAAATGGCAGTCTTTGATGGTGAACTTGTTACAGCACCAGAAAGGGTATTTCCCTTCAAAAGTGCACTTGTACGCTTCGATATTGGCAGTCTCCTTAAGTGATGACTCGCCGGCGTGGATGGTCACATTCTCCAGATAGAGATCTTTCTTAAAATATAGCGGCCTTTCACCGCCGAATTCCTGATTTATTATTTTTTCCATATATTATCCTTTATTTATAATAATGCAAATTTACATATTTTAACCGATATGGTCAGTAAGCATATTACGGAATGTCATACCATTATTACTGCTCTGTGGCGGCTACCTTCGTTTCCCTCTTCACATATTTCATCCATCTACCACTTTTCAGCCTCACAAGGAACAAGGCCCCGCGTACATTAAGTTCCACGCACATTGCTATCCAGCAACCTGTCAGCCCTAGTTTCGGAGTAAGTATCACTGCCAATAGTACTCTTACTACCCAGATGCTGGTAAGGTTCATAATGCTTGGCACCAAGGTGTCACTGGCTCCGACGAAGATACCATATCCCACCAAGGAGGCAGCGTACAATGTCTCTGCGAATGCCTCTATTCTGAGCACTTTCGCTCCAAGGGCAATGACCTGAGGATCTTGACTCATTATTCCCATCAATTGGGGTGCAGTGATGAACATAATCATTGACAAGATAGTCATAACTGTCATTCCTGTCCCCATAGCTATATTTGCGAAACCTTTTGCCAAATCTTTTCTGCCAGCCCCAAGGCTTTGGCCTACCAACGAAGTTGATGCATCTGAAATTCCGCTTCCTGGCATATAGCAGAAACTCTCTGCCATTATTCCGAACATATTTGCAGCAATCGCCACAGTCCCAAGAGGAGCAATAATGATAGTAGTGACAATATAGGCTCCTCTCATCACCAGATTCTGCATTGCCATAGGAAGACTGATTCCTAGCGCATTCTTGATGCAGACAAGAGTCGGGGAAAAACTACCTTTTTCACTGATCAATTTCAGTTCCTTTGAACGGAATAAAAGATAATAAATCGCAAAGCCAGCCGTCATTACCATCGCAAAGCCGGTTCCCAATGCCGCTCCGCTTACCCCGAGACCTGCCCCTGGCATTGTCAATGACATACCTGCAATAGAAACGGGCCTGGTAGGGAAGATAAGGAAGTAATTGAAAATCACGTCCAAGACGCACATAGCCACGCTCAATAGGCTGGAAATTTTCATATTCCCACTGCATTGCAGCATACTTGAACCTGAAAACGTGAACATCATAAATGGGATGAAGGCCGAGTATATCAGAAAATAAGATGTGGAATCGTGTCTGATATCCATACTCCCGCCGAGCCACCCGGGGAGAACTCCGCTTATCGATATTCCGATCAAAGCCAAAATTACACTGAATGACCCTAGGAACGTCCAGCTCTGTCTGAGTACTGAACGCGCACTTTTGAAATCATTTGCCCCGATAAGGTGTGCCACTTGTACTGAAAAGCCGGCCGAAGCAGCAACACAGAATCCACCGAAAAGCCAAGTGCAGGTGGATACAAGCCCGATCGACGCAGCTTGCTTAGAACCAAGATAACCAACCATTGACGCATCTATGAATTGCATCATCACTGTGGTGAATTGGGCCAAAATCGCAGGCAAGCTCAACTTGGCGGTGAGGTTCAGTTGCTGGCTGAAATTCATCGGTTTTTTCTCGCGAATGAGCGCAAGCAATATGTCTTTGGATTCTTTCGGCATAAAAAGTCTGCAAAGATAATTGATTTTTTTCTTGCATTTCATAAAATGAATAAATACATTTGCAGCCGTCGGTACACAAGGCCGGCATTCTTTAAATGAGGAATATGAATATAAATACAGCTTGGTGGTGGCGTCTTTTACAACTTTTACGGTCGTAAGAGGTGCAGCCAATATGTGTATATTCCAGATGAAAAAGTAATCCATAGTATAATACAATATTAGAGCTCTGCCGCATTGCGACAGGGCTCTTTTTTTTCGTGCAATATAGTGAACAACAAATACAATTTAGGATGAAATATTCAGTAGACAAAGAAGGTTATTATGGCGAATTCGGTGGAGCGTATATCCCGGAAATTCTGCATAAATGCGTTAAAGACTTACAGGACAATTACCTGAAAATTATTGAAAGCGACAAATTCCAAAAGGATTATCGTCATCTGCTCAAAGATTACGTGGGCAGGCCGTCGCCACTTTATTATGCTTCCAGACTTTCAGAGAAGTATGGAGCGAAAATTTACTTGAAGAGGGAGGATCTCAATCATACCGGGGCCCATAAGATAAACAACACTATTGGCCAGATCCTTATCGCAAGGGAAATGGGCAAATCCAGAATAATTGCTGAGACAGGAGCGGGGCAGCACGGGGTTGCGACAGCGACTGTATGTGCCTTGATGAATATGGAATGCGTTGTCTATATGGGTACTACCGATATCAAGCGCCAGCATATAAATGTGGAAAAGATGAAGATGTTAGGAGCGACTGTGGTCCCTGTGACTTCAGGCAATATGACCCTGAAAGATGCTACTAATGAGGCTATCCGCGACTGGTGCTGCCATCCTTCCAACACATATTACATCATCGGTTCCACAGTGGGCCCTCATCCGTATCCGGATATGGTCGCAAGGTTGCAATCAATTATCAGCGAGGAGATTAAGGAACAGTTGATGGAGCACGAAGGAAGGAATTACCCTGACTATCTTATGGCTTGTGTCGGAGGAGGCAGCAACGCAGCGGGGACAATTTACCATTATCTTGATGACGAGCGGGTCCGCATAGTACTTTCGGAGGCTGGCGGAAAAGGCATCGATACTCCTTTCACGGCGGCTACCATAGCCTTGGGCAAAGTCGGGATAATCCACGGTTCGAAGACCTATGTAATTCAGAATGAGGACGGTCAGATAGAAGAACCTTACACTGTGTCTGCAGGTCTGGATTATCCCGGCATAGGCCCGATCCACGCAAACCTATCGAAGACTGGAAGGGCAATGGTGATTCCTGTCAATGACGATGAGGCCATTGCAGCAGGGTATGAATTGACCAGACTCGAAGGTATCATTCCTGCAATAGAAAGTGCCCACGCTCTTGGAGCGTTGCCTCAGATGCACTTCAAACCGACTGATGTAGTGGTACTTACCGTTTCCGGAAGAGGGGACAAGGATATTGAGACTTATTTGAATTATTACAAAAAATAAATATTATGGAAAGATTCAGTTACAAGACAGTGACAAGGACGATGCTTGGGGATCTAAGCACTCCTGTTGGCACATACCTGAGAGTCAGGGATTTATTTGCCCAGAGCGCTCTGATGGAGAGTTCGGACTATCACGGCGGAGAGAACAGCCGCTCATTTATTGGACTATGTCCGCTTGCAAGCGTCAGTGTTTCGCATGGCAGATCCATTTATAGGTTGCCTGACGGAAGCAGGGAGGAAAAGATTGTAAATGAAAACTATACAGTAGCAGATGCATTAAACGGCTTTTTGTCAATGTTCGGTGCGGAAGGCGAATATTCAAATTATTGCGGACTTTATGGCTATACTGCTTTCAATGCTGTGAGATATTTTGAGAATATCCAGGTGAAAGACAGTGTGGATCCTGAAAATGATGCACCTGACCTTTATTACATTCTGTATAAGTATATCATTGTCTTTAAGGGATTTAAGAGCGAAATGACTCTTATCGAATTGGTATCTGATGGTGAGAAGGACAATCTGGATGTGATAAGTGCGGCAGTGACAAAGGGAGCATATTCGCTTAATGCCTTCCGTGCATCAGGGGACACGACATCTACTTTGACTGATGAACAGCACAAGGCCAATATACGTAAATGCATTGACCATTGTCTTAGAGGTGATACCTTCCAAGTCGTAATTTCCAGACGCTTCATCCAGCATTTCACAGGAGATGATTTTCGTCTGTATCGCTCTCTTAGGAGCATAAATCCTTCCCCATATCTTTATTATTTCGATTTCGGCGGCTTTCGTATTTTTGGTTCATCTCCTGAAACCCATTGCAGGATAGAAGGAGGCAAGGCCTATATCGACCCCATTGCCGGTACAACTAAACGAACAGGAGATGCAACCACCGACGAGGCAAATGCATTGGCACTTAGCAATGATCCAAAGGAAAACGCTGAGCATGTGATGTTGGTGGATCTGGCAAGGAACGATTTGTCAAGAAATTGCCACGATGTGAAAGTGGAATATTTCAAGCAGGTGCAGTTCTATAGTCACGTGATTCATCTGGTCAGTCGTGTTTGCGGAGTCCTTGACGAAGGGAGCAATCCTATCAAGACTTTCATCGATACTTTCCCTGCCGGTACTCTAAGTGGTGCTCCCAAAGTCAGGGCTATGCAGATCATTTCTGAGTTGGAACCTCACGATAGGGGCGCCTATGGCGGTTGCGTCGGGTTCATTGGCCTGAATGGCACATTGAATCAGGCAATTACCATTAGGACTTTTGTCAGCAGGAACGGCACTTTGTGGTTTCAGGCGGGTGGCGGCATTACGGCGATGAGCAATGAAGAAAATGAACTGCAGGAGGTGAACAATAAACTTGGCGCCTTGAAATCAGCGATTGTCAATGCTAATACAAATGACTGATATGAAGATAGTTATAATAGACAATTACGATTCGTTCACATACAATTTGGCTCATCTGGTGAAGGCGCTTGGAGCCGAGGTGGATGTCTTTCGAAATGATAAGTTCGCTCTTGAAAGTTTGGCTTCTTATGACAAGATCATATTGTCCCCAGGACCTGGGGTCCCATCGGAGGCTGGACTATTGGATAAGGTGGTTAAGCAGTATGCAGAGAAAAAGCCTATTCTGGGCATCTGCCTTGGTGAACAAGCCATAGGAGAAGTGTTTGGGGCCAGGTTGGTAAATCTACCAAAAGTGTTTCACGGAGTACAGGCTCCTGTTAGTCTTGAAGAAGATTATATTTTCAAAGGATTGCCTAAAGAGATTCAAGTGGGAAGATATCATTCCTGGGTGGTGGATCGCAAAGGCTTGCCGTCTTGCTTGGAAGTTACGGCAGAGGATTCAAGGGGCTTGATTATGGCCCTTCGGCACAAGGATTACGATATCCGAGGTCTGCAATTCCATCCTGAATCTGTCCTTACGCCTGATGGCGAGACTATTATTTCCAATTGGTTAAATCATTAAACGAAAAATTATTATGAAACAATATCTAATGCGTCTTCTCAAACAGGGGACACTTTCAAGTGAAGAAACAGAAGAAATACTTCTGAATATTACAAAGGAGAAATATCCTCAAGCTCAGATAGCCTCTCTTCTTACTATCCTACAGATGAGGGGAGTGACTGCCGATGAAATAATTGGCTTCCGCAAGGCATTGATGCAGACCAGAGTGCCAATTGATTTCTCTCCATATAAACCTATAGACATCGTTGGTACTGGTGGAGATTGCAAGAATACTTTCAATATCTCTACTTGCGCTTGCTTTGTAGTGGCGGGGGCTGGATATAAGGTTGCAAAGCACGGCAATTATGCTGCTACGTCTGTAAGTGGGGCCAGTACTGTGATGGAACAGCACGGGGTGAAATTCACCAATGACAATTCCAAATTGCTCAGGAGTATGGAAGAATGCAATATCGCTTATCTCCACGCCCAACTCTTCAATCCGGCAATGAAATTCGTAGGTCCGACCAGGAAACAACTTCAATTCCCTACGGTGTTCAATCTGCTTGGCCCTATTGTGAATCCCTGTATTCCTGCATTCCAGTTGTTAGGAGTCGCAAATCTGTCTCAGATGAGGCTTTATAGCGAAGTGCTTACAAGATTGGGCATTGGCTTTTCTGTAATCACAAGTCTTGATGGATATGACGAGATATCTTTGACTGGCGATTTCAAGATTTCGACTTCGGATTTCGAACATATATATTCACCTGAAGATTTGGGCTTAACTCGTACAGACCCGAAGGAACTCTATGGTGGCTCCACACCTGAGGAAGCAGCCAAAATTTTCGATGGAGTCCTTCAGATGACGGCAAGCAAATCACAGATACAGACGGTATTGGTCAATGCTGGCTTTGCAATTCACACAATTGATCCTTCCAAGTCAATAGAGGACTGCATTGCACTGGCTCGTGAGTCGCTAGAAAGCGGAAAGGCATTTAATACATTGCGTAAATTCATTGAAATCAATCAGTAATGAAAGATATTCTGACAAATATTGTTGAACATAAGAGGGAAGAACTGAAAAAGCAGAAGGTTTCCTTGCCAATGCAGGCGATTCGCAGTCGTCTGACAGGGGACTTACCTTCTATCCGAAGTATGAGTCATGCTCTTGCTAATTCAACTACAGGGATAATTGCTGAGTTCAAGAGGAAATCTCCTTCAAAGTGTTGGATCAATGAACAGGCTGTTCCTGAGGTGGTTGCGTCTGCTTATGATGCGGCTGGAGCAACGGCATTGTCGATTCTTACGGATCAGGAATATTTCGGTGGGTCATTGGAATATATTGGCAGGGTGCGGTCCTGCGGTGAAGGAATTCCTATTCTCAGAAAGGATTTCATCATTGATGAATATCAAGTGGTTGAGGCCAGGCTGGCAGGGGCGGACGCAGTACTGCTGATTGCCGCCTGTCTTCCTCATTCCCTTTGTGCGGAATTGGTCTGCGTCGCTCATTCACTGGGCCTGGAGACATTGCTGGAAATACATTCGGAGGAGGAATTGTCATATTTGGATTGCGGCTCGGATATGGTGGGAGTGAACAATAGGAATCTTGGTACTTTTGTCACTGATGTCTCCAATTCATTTAGGCTTGTCCCTCAATTGAGGGCGGCTACCAAGGCGATATTGGTCTCGGAAAGTGGCATCACAAATCCGTCAGTGGTGAATTCGCTTTGCCTTGCTGGTTTCAGAGGCTTTTTGATGGGGGAACATTTTATGCGCTCGGAAAATCCAGGATTGGCTCTTTCCAAATTCATTGAAGCATTATGAAAAAGTTGATAAAGGTTTGCGGAATGACTGATGGAGACAATATAAGAGATGTCGAGGCCCTAGGTATCGATATGATAGGTCTTATATTCTTCCCGCGTTCGCCACGCTACGTATCTGCAAAGCCTTCATATTTGCCATCGCAGGCTAAAAGAGTGGGGGTGTTCGTGAATGCTTCTGCAGATGAAATATTGTCCACGGTTGATGAATTCTGCTTGGATTATGTCCAACTCCACGGTGATGAGACTCCATCATTTTGTGAAAGTCTCGGTTTGGGGAAAGAACGGATTATCAAGGCTTTCCAGATTTCTTCATCTTCGGATTTGGCTGCTTGCGAAAAGTATTTGGGCTACTCCGGCCTTTTCCTTTTCGATACTAAGTCTCCTTTGGCCGGAGGCTCCGGGCAGCGGTTTGATTGGAATATATTGGCCTCGTATTCACTGAAGGTGCCTTTCCTGCTAAGCGGCGGTATTGGCCCTGATTCCACGACTGAATTGTCCTTGTTAGAACATCCTATGTTCGCAGGATATGATTTGAATAGCAGGTTCGAGGTCGGGCCAGGATTGAAAAATGTCAAATTGATAGAAAAATTTTTGAAAGAATATGAACAGAATTAATGAGTTATTCGGAAAAGACCCTCACGGTCTCCTTTCCATATATTTTTGTGCAGGCGCCCCCACTCTTGATGGGGCAGCGGAAGTCATCAGGACACTTGAACACAATGGGGTGAATATGATTGAGATAGGAATTCCTTTCAGTGATCCGATGGCTGATGGGACGGTCATCCAGAATGCAGCAACAAAGGCTTTGCGAAATGGAATGTCGTTGAAGTTGCTTTTCAGTCAGTTGAAAGATATCCGCAGGGACGTCAGGATTCCATTGATACTAATGGGCTATCTGAATCCTATTTATCAGTACGGGTTCGAGAACTTCTGCCGTTCGTGCAAGGAGTGCGGTATCGACGGTGCTATCATCCCTGATTTGCCTTTCCGTGATTATGAGTCTGAATATAAGGCAATTGCGCAGAAATATGACATCAGGATAATAATGCTTATCACGCCTGAAACTTCGGATGAGCGTATCCGTCAGATAGATGCACATACCGATGGATTCATATATATGGTGTCCTCCGCTTCCACGACAGGAGCACAGTCGGATTTCAATGATCGCAAACTTGAATATTTCCGCAGGGTGAAGGCTCTAGGGCTTTGCAACCCTCGTATGGTCGGTTTCGGCATAAGCAACAAGCAGACCTTCGATTCCGCTTGCTCTTATGCTGCCGGAGGCATAATCGGCAGCCGCTTCGTCACCCTCCTTGATGAAACTGCCAGCCCATTAGAAGCCATCACCCGCCTCCGCTCCGATATATTCTTCTGATTTGTAAAAAATGATAAGCCGGGTAAGATATTCTTATCCGGCCTATTCTTGTTATGTAGGTTAGTTGTTAGTTATTCTCTGTGAAAGTACGGAACCCGAAGGTGGCAACAACGACAAAACAGATCATCGGGACAATAAATGATAAGTTCACTGCCGGATAATTGCAGATTGTACCACAATCGATTATCGCTGCTTGTGCTATAGGCAGCAATGAGCCTCCAAGTATGGCCATTATCAGTCCTGCGGCCCCGAATTTCGCGTCATCTCCCATCTTGTTCAGGGCGATTCCGTAGATGGTTGGGAACATAAGTGACATACAAGCGGATACTCCTACCAATGCATAAAGTCCCCAGATATTCCTTAATCCTATCACGAATCCTACAAGTATGCAAGCCGCAATGGCAAGATTCATAAGGAGTTTGCCTGGCTTGAAGTATTTCAATAGGAAGGTGCAGATGAAACGGCTCAGGCAGAAGATGATCATAGCCAGTATATTGAATTTCTGGCTCATTATTTCTGCTGCCGATTCTTCCATCCCTGTACTCATAAGTATCTTGGTACCATACTGTATAATAAAAGTCCAGCAGGTGATCTGAGCCCCGACATAGAAAAACTGGGCAATCACTCCTTCGCGATAGCGTTTGCGAGAAAAAATTCGTTTGAGAGTCTTGACGAATTCAATCTTGTTGCCGCCTTCTGAATTCTTCGGCATCTTTTTGTATAGAAGGATTATGAGGAATACGATAGCGATGACCAGACCTATCATCAGATAAGGCTTGCTTAGCACCAAAAGGTCGTGGTGCTTGACAGCTTCGAATGAGGCTTCATCCAATTTCGCTCGTTCGACAGTATCGAGAGGATTAAGTCTGGCTTGTATGAAAGTCATTGCGACAAACATACCTGTCAGAGACCCTATTGGATTGAATGATTGTGCAAAGTTCAGTCTTCTGGTAGCGGTCTCTTCATCTCCCATACTAAGTATGTATGGATTGGCACTTGTCTCCAGAAATGAAAGTCCGCAAGTCAAAATGAAATATGCAATCAGGAATGGCACGTATTGTCCTGTCAGGATGGCGGGATAGAACATAAAGGCTCCGAAAGCATATAGTCCCAATCCTACCAATATTCCTGTCTTGTATGAGTACTTCTTGATGAAAATGGCTGCCGGGAAGGCCATTGCAAAATAGCCTCCGTAGAATGCCACTTGGACGAATGAGCCTTTGGTTACGCTCATTCGGAAGATTTTCGAGAATGCTTTCACCATCGGATTGGTGATATCATTAGCAAACCCCCACAATGCGAAACAGAGAGTTATAAGGATGAAAGGGACGATGTAGTTCACACCGTCCTTTTCAAATATGGATTTCTTCTCCATCAAATTATTTGTATAGAGGTCCGTAAGTCTCGCAAGCCTTGTAATCGGCTGCCTGCGCATCTTCTACTCCGAAAGCGCTCCAGCTGTGAGGGCGGAAGATTTTCTCTTCAGGCACATTGTGCATAGTCACAGGGATCCTGAGCATTGAAGCAAGTGTAATCAGTTCAGCACCAACGTGCCCGTGTATTGTAGCTCCGTGGTTTGCACCCCATTTGGCCATTACATTGTATACATCCGTGAATGCGCCCTTTCCCGTTAGACGAGGAGCGAACCAAGTTGTAGGCCAAGTCGGGTCGGTACGCTTGTCAAGCACATTGTGGATTTCGTCTGGCAGATTGCAAGAATAGCCTTCTGCTATCTGGATGACAGGGCCGATTCCGTCAACCACATTGAAACGGACCATTGTGATAGGCATTTCTGCTTTGGTGCGGAAATGGGCAGAGAATCCGCCCCCGCGGAAGTATTCATAATTCGCACGGCACCAATCAGTTGCATCAAGACAATCCTTGATATCCTTGTCGGTCATATTCCACCATTCTTTCTCTATTCCATTGCCATTGGCATCCTTGACGGCACCAGTGCAATCGAGAGCTGTGGCTCCAGAATTGATGAGATGGATTACTCCATTCTCTGCACGACCTGTCAGTTTGTGTCCTGTCACGCGCTCAACAGCATCAGGGCTCCAATATGTCCTGACATCGTGGAAACCAGGAGCTTTGCCTGTGAGTAAGGTAGCCATAAGCATTGCCATACAGTTGCAAGTATCATTTTCAGTAGCGAAAGCCATTGGACGTTTTTTACCATTCCAGTCGAATGACGTTGCCATTATTGATTCTGTGAAGTCTGCGTTAGGAAGCCAGTCTGTCCACATCCGTTGTCCCTGGAAACCGGCTGCGATGGCATTGCGACCAAGAGCTTCTTCCTTCCAGCCCATCTCGGCCAATTTAGAATTGCCGAAGCATATATCCTTGACTATCAATGAGAACTTGGTAATGAATTCCCAATCTTTGTCAGGGGCGACTACTTTGGAACGAGTGATTACTTCGGGAAGTTTCTTTCCTGCATTCACGTCGAAACCTTCTTTGCAATTGGTTCTGATCCATTTGTAAGCTTTCTCATATTCATCGTGATCATAAATCTCCAATGTGATCCTGCGGAGGATTTCGGTGAGATCTACAAATTCTGCACGAAGACCGAAATATTTCTGGAAAATCTTGGCTTCGCAATATGATCCTGCAATACCCATACTGACGCCACCGAGATTCACATAAGCCTTATTTTTCATCTGTCCGACTGCGATGGCGCATCTGGCGAACTTCAGGATTTTCTCTGCGACATCTTCAGGAATGGAATTATCGTTAAGGTCCTGAACATCGTGTCCGTAGATGGAAAATGCAGGAATGCCACGCTGTGCGTGTGCTGCCATTACGGCTGCAACATACACGGCCCCAGGTTTTTCTGTTCCGTTGAATCCCCAAACGGCCTTGATGGTATTTGGGCTCATATCAAAGGTCTCCATACCGTAGCACCAGCAAGGAGTAACACTCAATGTTGCAACTACGTTCTCGCTTGAGAACTGCTCAGCACAAGCCGCTGCTTCTGCACCGCCTCCGATAGTGGTGTTGGAAATCACGCACTGGGCAGGTGTCGAGTCTGCATAGTGCAAATTCTCTGAAATCAGTTTTGCTGCTGCATTTGCCATTGCCATTGTTTTGGCTTCGAGGCTTTCGCGAACTCCACCCCAACGTCCGTCAATGATGGGACGGATGCCGATTTTTGGATAATCAATCATAATGATCTTAATTTATTTGGTTACATATTATAATTTCTACCAAGTGTCAGTGCGGAAAGGTGCTGCTGGCAAGTCTCTGGAATTGAATAAGTTGCCGAGCAGGAAATTTCTGAAACAATATCTTACGGCAACTGGTGCTCCGACTTCTTGAGAACTTATAGTTATGCTTTTATTGTCTTTATTGACAGCTGCTTTTGCAGGATGGAACACTTTATCTGCTCCAGCCAATTCAAATCCGTTCAGTACCAGTCCTTTGACCTTCAGGCAGGCTTCTACGTGATCGAAAATCAGGACTGCCGTTGAGTCTCCGGGATATTTAACTTCTTTGACAGTCGGTCCTTCGCAAGCGATTCCTTTCAGCCAGTAAGCCTTGTTCAGTGCCAGATAAGCAAGCCTGTCCCCAACTTCTTGTTTGCGTGAAGGATGAACTTGCCGTATCTCGTAAGGATATATCAAATCATTGGTGCTGATAATTCCGCTGTTAGGAATATTTGCTACTGCAATATGCTGTTGTTCAATTAGTTTTGCGTTCATTATCCCTCCGCCCAATGCTTCATTGCCAGCATTGCCTTTGTCATCCGGATAAATGTATGGTGCTATTTCCACTACGAGGAATGGAATGTCGCCTTCACCCCAGTCCGACCGCCAGATTGAGGCCAATCTTTCCAACCTTTCGCCATAATAGCGGCTGTCCCTAACGTTGGACTCGCCTTGATACCAAGTGAAGCCTTTAACTGTGTAACCTGCTAATGGATGGACCATTCCGTTGTAATTGATGGAAGGGCTGTGCCATCTCCACGGTGCACCGTGTTTGAGATTTTTTACAATATTGAAGTCAATGTCTGGGTATTTGACTACTTCTTCCTCTGGCAACCAGCCTTCGATGGTGGTGCCACCCCAGCTGCAATCAATTATTCCTATTGGGATGTTCAATGAGCGGCTGAGCCGCCTTGCGAAAAAGTATCCCAATGCGCTGAACTGCGGAGCATTGTCAGCGTTGCATTCCAGCCACTTGCCTGCGACTGTGTCTTTAGGGGTCTTGGCTCCGGTTTTGGGGATCTTGACTATTCTTATTCCAGGGTAGGCACCTGCCTCTGCAACTGCTTCATTGCATCCTTCGACCGGGCATCCACCGAAACCACTTACCGGCATTTCCATATTGGACTGTCCGGAGCAGAACCACACTTCGCCGAAGAGGATATTGCCAATGACTGCTTTGTCGCTTCCTTTCTCGCTTATTGTCAATGTATTAGGTGAATATGAAGGCGCTAGCGTATTGATGGCTGTTTTCCATTTTCCGTCTTTGTCGCATTTGACTGAGATGGCTCGTTTGAGCCAGGAAGCTTTTAGCGTTACGGTGCTGTTTGGATCGGCCCACCCCCAAATTGAGGCTTTGGCATTGCATTGAAGCACCATATTGTCGCTGAAGATCTGAGGTATGACAAGTTTGGCCGACAGGTTATCTGCCTGAAACATCAATTTGGCCGTCAGAATTGCAATCAGTAGGATTCTTTTCATTATGTGGTAGTCGTTCATATCACAAATATAGTGATTTATTCAATACTGTGTACGTACAACATTTTTATAATCGATATTATCTTATCCTAAAACAATTTAATAAAATAGCGTCAAATTTCCCTGAAAAGTTATATATTTGAATCATAATAGCATCCAAGGCTATGTCTTGGAAGAATTGGACAATAATAACAACTGAGCAAAATGAAAAAAGCTTTATTTCTTCTTTCCATCATCTTATTCGCTTTCTCTTGTAAGAAAGACAGTGTGGAAACACAGTATCACGATCCTTTGACTCGTGATGAGGCCATCTCCGCTACCAAGAAGATTTGGAACAATTATGACATCGTAGCAGTCTCGAAGGAGATTGTTCTTGCTAAAACGGCCATACCTCAGGTGTCGGGAGATGCATACTTTGCGCCGGATTATGATAGTTGGGTGATTGTTATCGATGCAGAACCGAGTTCAAATGGTACTGATCGCTTTACTTTACTTTTTGTTAACGTACACGATGCGTCATATAAAAGAGTTGATAAAGTCTCTTGGACAAGTGAAATAGAAATTGTCTTTGTAAAGAACATTTATTCGAATTTAAAGTATTCAATTATAAAGCCTTGACTTACAATTTACAAGAATCCGACTATCAATGAAACATAACCGTCTGATATCGTTATGCATATTGCCGCTTCTTCTTGTGGGCTCCTGCGTACAAGATTTCACTATGGATCCCAGAGAAGAGGCTAAGGTGGTGGTTAATTGCGTCCTTCAGGAGGATACGGTGCAGACGTTGGAATTGTATTATACTTCAGGCGTTTCAGGAGAGAACTACAGACCGGTAGAATCTGCAAAAGTGCAGGTGGTCAGTGATATCAAGGACGGAGAGGCTGAAGAGACTGAGCGCTTTTCATTCTCCCGCAGTGGTGGTGGAAAGTCGTGGACGGCCAGATTCAAGCCGGAGTCCGGACGAAAGTATAATTTGGAAATAGAGATACCAGGAAGGAAGGCCATCACTTCAAGCACCACATTTCCTGATGATATTCAAATTGAATGCTATTGGTCAAGAATGATGATAGATTCTGTGTTCTATTTTGGATATTCGTACGAACTCAGGGAATTTCATCGTAAGTATCAGACGGATCAATGGGGGACTTTCTACGCCAAAGCGTGCCATATGTGGGTGTTTGGAAGGGAACAGGATTTCAAATCACCTTATAGCGAATACATAACTACCGACCATCTCGGCGTGGACAAGTTCAATATCACTCCCGTCAAATTGATGGAGTTGAACTGTTTCAATCCCGATACCCTTGGAGCCGCATCTTCTTTTAGAAAGGATTGCATAGGCTGGTATCCGATTTTCTACTCGGATCTTCCAATGTATCACAAATGTTTGCGTATAGTTCAGCCGGCATATTATGACAATGGCAAGAGCGAAGAGGAATTACAAAATTCCCCGCTATATGACAATAGGAGTTTCGTGCTTGCAACTATATTTGCCACCAAATATATATTGCCTCATATGATAGATTATACACCTCCTTACGAGGGTGGAATGTATGATTTCTACATTGTTTCGGCAGAATATGACCATTACCTGAAGGATATGTACAACAGGTATTTCAATAAGGACAACGATCTCCTTTTCGTATACAATACTGATAACTCTTATACCAATATTTCAGGCGGAATCGGCATCTTCGGCTCAGCCATACTTCGCAGAAGCTTGGAAGGTCAAAACGGATATAAGGGATGAATATGAAAAAGTCTTTTTTAGCCATTATTGCTTATTATAAATCTGTTAGGTTAATATGAAGGTGCAAATGTATTAATGGCTTTTTTGAGTTAGAAAGTCTTGAGAGTTATGGTGCTATTTGGATTGGCCCACCTCCAAATTGAGGCTTTGGCATTGCATTGAAGCACTTATTGTCACTAAAAACATTTTAATAAAATAGCGTCAAATTTACAGAAAAGTTATATATTTGAATCATAATAGTATCCAAGGCTATATTTAGCATAATATTTAACCATTATAAAACTGAGCAAAATGAAAAAAGCTTTATTTCTTCTTTCCATCATCTTATTCGCTTTCTCTTGTAAGAAAGACAGTGTGGAAACACAGTATCACGATCCTTTGACTCGTGATGAGGCCATCTCCGCTAC
>Ga0183095_11242_pt1 | contig 24203 bp, 21 predicted proteins | sample BioMet4_FD_130346 | JGI IMG/M metagenome (GOLD analysis project Ga0183095, IMG submission 130346) | Microbial communities from bioreactor (seeded with sewage sludge) at LBNL, California, USA - Biofuel metagenome 4 (v2) (version 3) | ecosystem: Engineered > Bioreactor > Anaerobic > Unclassified ...
AGCGGCGCAAGGCCAAGGGACGGCTCATCCATCATCAGCAGTTTGGGACGGCTCATCAGCGCCCGGCCCACGGCCAGCATCTGCTGCTCGCCGCCGGAGAGGGTGCCGGCCTGCTGCCAGTTGCGCTCTTCCAGCCGGGGGAACAGGGAATAGACCCACTGAATGTCCTTGTCTATTTCCCCCTTATCATGGCGGAGATACCCGCCGATACGCAGATTTTCCAGCACCGTCAGGTCGGGGAACACCCGCCGCCCTTCCGGCACCATGGCCACACCCTGCTCCAGAATCTTATTGGGCGCAAGGCCGAGAAGTTCCTTTTCATTGTAGGCAACAGAGCCGCTTTCCGCCTTTACGAGGCCGGAGATCGTCCGCAGCATGGTGGACTTCCCCGCGCCGTTGGCGCCGATGAGGGTGACGATCTTGCCGTCCGGCACCTCCACGTCGATGCCGCGCAGAGCCTTGATACCGCCGTAGGACACATGCAGATCTTTAATTTTCAGCATCGTTTGCCACCCCCAGATATGCGTCGATGACGCGCGCGTTGTTCTGGATCTCAGCGGGAACACCGCTGGCGATCAGCTTGCCGAAATCCAGCACATAAATGCGGTCGGAAATGTCCATGACCAGATCCATGTGGTGCTCGATCAGCAGCACCGTCATATGGAAGTTCTCGCGAATTTCCCCGATGAACTGTGTCAGCTCCTGTGTTTCCTGGGGATTCATGCCCGCCGCCGGTTCGTCCAGCAGCAGCAGCTTGGGTTCAGTCGCCAGCGCGCGGGCGATCTCCAGCCGCCGCTGCTTGCCGTAAGGCAGGCTGGTGGCAAGTTCGTCCTTCACGTTCTCCAGACCCACCACCCGCAGCAGCTCCATGGCTTCGTCATGCTGCCGCTGCTCCTCTTTCTTGTTCAGGCGGAAGGTGGCGGAAAACAGATTGCTGGTGCGGCGCATATGCTTGGCCATGAGAACGTTGTCCAACACCGTCTGGGACTTCCAAAGACGGATGTTTTGGAACGTGCGGGCCATGCCCATCTGCGTGATCCTGTCGGGCGTCGGCTCAATGCTGTGGGTATATTCCCCCGCGTGCTCGCCCTTGTAGAGTTTTTTCATCTTGCCCCGGGGGTAGTTTTCCACGATGCACTCGCCGTTGAAATACACCCGGCCGTTGCTGGGCGCGTACACACCCGTGATCACATTGAACGCCGTGGTCTTGCCGGCCCCGTTGGGGCCGATGAGGGAAACGATCTCCCCCTCGTTGACCTCCAGATTCAGGTTGTCCACGGCTACCACGCCGCCGAACTGCATGGTGGCGTTCTCCACCTTCAGTACGTTCCGTACCGCTTCGCTCATTTGGCCTGCACCTCCGTTTTCTTTTTGGAGCCCAGCTTCTTAAAGAAACCGTAGATGGCGTCCCAGCTGAATTCTCTTTCGCCCATGATGCCCTTGCGGAAGAACAGCACCACCACCATGAGGATGACCGAGAAGATCACCATGCGGAAGCCGGTTTTCAGCAGCGGCACCCGGAAGGTGCCGAAATACAGAGGCTGATCCAAAAAGCGCAGCCACCATTCCCGGGAAGCGATCACCAGCAGCGCGGAGAGAATGCTGCCTGTCACGCTGCCCATGCCGCCGATGACCACGATGAGCAAAATGAAGTAGGTCACCGCGATGGTGAAAGTGGTGGAGGAAATGGCGCCCATGTACATGGCCATCAGCGCGCCCCCGATGGCGGCAAAGAAGGAGCTGATGACAAAGGACATCTGCTTGTGTTTCGAGAGATTGATGCCCATGGCCTCCGCCGCAATCTCGTCATCGCGTATCGCCTTGAAAGCACGGCCGTAGGTGCTGTTGATGAGCAGAACGATGACGGCAATGCAGCCGATGACCACCGCGAAGATGCCGTAATAAGATTTGAAACCGGGGATCATGGTCAGGCCCAGCGAACCGTTGGTCACGCGGTTCAGAGGGGAGGAGGCGGTGACGATCCGCACCACCTCGGCAAAGCCCAGCGTGGCGATGGCCAGATAGTCGCTCTTGAGCCGCAGCACCGGCAGGCCGATGAGATACGCGAACAGAGCCGCCACCAGACCGGCCGCCAGTAACGCCGCGGGAATGGGCAGCTCCAGCTTTTCCAGCCACGGCGCCACACCGTACAGGTAGTATACGCCGGCACGGGAGGCGGAGGGAATGGTCAAAACAGCGTAGGTGTAAGCGCCCAGCGTCATGAAACCGGCCTGGCCCAGAGAGAAGAGCCCCGTAAAGCCGTTGCACAGATTCATGGACACCGCCAGAAGCGCGTAGATGGCACCCAGCTGGAACACGGTACGCAGCATGGAGGTGGATTTGGTGAACTGACCCACGCACACGATCACCGCCGCCAGCGCCACCAGCGCAGCCGCCGTACAGATCTTTTTCGTCTTTTTACTCAGCATGGCTCACACCTTCTCCTTAATCTTCTCGCCGAACAGGCCGGTGGGGAGGCAGAGCAGCACCACGATCAGGATAATGAACGTGAAGGCGTCGCTGAATTCGGAATAGGCGCTGGACTTGATAAAGGTTTCGGACAGGCCGATCAAAAAGCCGCCCACCAGCGCGCCGGGAATGGACCCGATACCGCCGAACACCGCCGCCACGAAGCACTTCAGGCCGGGCAGAGAACCGGCCAGCGGATAGACGGAGGAGCGGGGAATGAAATACAAAATGGAGCCGATACCGGCCAGCGCGCAGCCGATGACAAAGGTAAAGCTGATGACGCTGTTGATCTTGATGCCCATGAGCTGTGCCGTTTCAAAGTCGCGGGACACAGCACGCATGGCCATGCCGATCTTCGTCTTTTTGACCAGCATCACCAGCGCAATCACCAGCAGTACGGTCAGCAGCGGCGTCACAAAGGTCACAAGCGTGGTGGAAATATTGCCGATCTGAACCGTCTTGCTCAAAAAGCCGATGGTCGGGTAGGACTTGGGCTGCGCAGAAAAGAGGTAGGTGGCAAAGTTCTGCAAAAAGTAGGATACGCCGATGGCCGAGATCATCACGGACATCCTGGGCGCACTGCGCAGGGGTTTGTAGGCCACCTTCTCGATGCACACGCCCAGAAGCACCGTGGCCGCGATCACCAGAATAATGGAAAGATACCAGGGAATCAGAAGATCCGTCATACAGATGATCATAAAATAGCCGGCCATCATGAAAATATCGCCGTGGGCAAAGTTGATCAGACGCAGAATGCCATAGACCATGGTGTAGCCGATGGCAATGAGCGCGTAGATACTGCCGATGGACAGACCGGTGAGGCAGTTTTGCAAAAATGCATCCATGGGTTTTCCCCTCGTTTCATAAGGATATGAAAAAACCGGATAAAGCAAACCGGCGAGCGTGTGTTGCCACTCACCGGTTTGCTTTTCGCCGGAGATATGCCGCTTACTTGGAGGACGCGGTAAAGGTGCCGTTAGCGGACTGGAAGCCCACCAGCTTCATATTGCCGTCCACAAAGGATTCAATGAACGCAACGTCCTTCTTGGCGTCGCCGTTCTGGTCGAAGGTGATGAGGCCGGTCACGCCGGTGTAGCTCAGCTTGGTCAGCGCGTCCTTGATGGCCTCGCCGGTCACGTCGCCGCTGAGGGTCTTGATCGCCTCCACAACGGCCATATAAGCGTCGTAACCCAGCGCGGACACGGAGGCGATGGCTTCGGTGTTGCCGTTGAGCTTCAGGTTTTCATCCGAACTCTTCAGATAGGAGGTGAAGCCCGAAACAAACGACGCAGCGGACTTGTCGTCCGAGGAGAAGAACGTGGAGTAGAACACGTTGTTGGCGTTTTCCTTGCCGGCGTTCTGCGCAATGGTGGCGTTCTGCCAGGTGTCGCCCGCCATGATGGGGCAGGTGATGCCCAGCGCACGGGCCTGTTTGATGATGAGGCCGGCCGTGGTGATGGAGGAGGGAATGAACAGCACGTCCGGATTCGCCGACTTGGCGGAGGTCAGGATGGCGTTGAAATCGGTTTCGTTGGTGTTGTAGGTGCCTTCGTAGACCACCTTGCCGCCCAGCTTCTCATAAGGGGTCTTGAAAAAACCGCCGAGGCCGGTGGAGTAGTCGTCGCCGTTCTGGGTAATGATGGCCGCGTTCTTGCAGCTCTTGGTGGTGTAAGCAAAGTTGGCCATGACCTCGCCCTGATAGGGGTCCAGGAAGCAGACGCGGAAATAGTAGGGCTTGTTCAGCGTCACCTGGGGGTTGGTGCACGAGCAGCCCACCGCGGGAACCTTGGCCGCTTCAAACGTGGGACCGGCGGCAATCGCGCAGCCGGAGCCGTATGTGCCGACCACCGCCACAACGCCCTGGCTCACCAGAGATTGAGCGGCCGTGACAGCGGCCGTCTTATCGGATTGGTTGTCCACTTCCACCAGCTGGATCTTGTATTCCTTGCCGCCCACTGTCACGGAGGGGACTACCTTGTTGGCATAGCGGGCACCCAGAACTTCCTGCATGCCGCCGGCACCGTTTTCACCGGTCGTGGGTTCAAAGACGCCGATCTTCAGTACATTGCCGGAGCTGCTGCCGGAACCGCTGCTGCTACTGCTGCTGCCGCAGGCAAACAGGGATAGCGCCAGAACCAGCGCCAGAGCCAGAGCCAAAACCTTTTTCATGATCTTTCCTCCTGTTTTTGTTCGTTTGTTTCAAAAATTCTTTATTCCTCACCGCGCAAGAGTCTTGAGATAGTTGCATTTTATCGAATCCGCCTTTGATTTACAAGGGGTAAATCTGCCAGTTTTTCGCATTCTGTCTGCCGTCTAAAAGCAACAATCGGTTCTTCCTACAAAGTCATTTGTCTTTATTTCACGGACTATCTGTTAACAAATTTTGACGGCCGCCCAATGACCCCGGCCGCCTGATTTTTTTGCAAATATACAAATTTATGCCGCTTTTTTAATTTTACTGCGGCTTTATCTCCGCTTTCTATCCTTTCTTTTTGGTTATTTGGAGGAATACGAGCGGCAGTCCGTTTTCGTTTCAGGAAACGCCGACTCTTTTTCTTTCCCCTTTCTCTTTTTCCGCCGTCCGAAAATTTGTCCGCGGTAAGCGGACAGCCGACTTCGTCAAAATAGACAAACGGGCGAGTGCGGCGGGTGCAAAAAACAGCACGGCTCCGCTGTGCTGCGGAGCCGTGCCGGGGTATCATTCTGTTTTTTCGGGGACGGGCGCAAATACCTTTTCAAAGGCTTCCGCCGTCATGGTTTCATTGGCCAGCAGGTATTCGGCCACGGTCATCAGCTCCGGGCGGCGCCGTTGGAGGATCTCCTCGCTGCGGGCGTAGGACTCGTTGATGATGCGCTGGATCTCCTCGTCGATCTGGGCGGCGATCTGCTCGGAATAGGGCCGCGTTTGGGCCATGCTCCGGCCGATGAACACCTCGTCGTGTCCGGCGTCAAAGGCCACCGTGCCGATACGGTCGCTCATACCGTAAGTCGCCACCATCCGCCGGGCCATCTGGGTGGCGCGCTGGATATCGTTGGAGGCGCCGGTGGAGATATCGCCCAGCACCAGTTTTTCCGCCGCACGGCCGCCCAAAAGCGACACGATCTGCTCTTCCATGTACTTCTTGGAGAGGTAAGAGCGATCTTCGTCCGGCAGGGAGATGGTCATGCCGCCCGCCTGCCCACGGGGCACAATGGTGATCTGATGCACCGGGTCATGGGATGGCAGCTCATGCATGACGATGGCGTGTCCGGCTTCGTGGTAGGCGGTGAGCTTGCGCTCAGACGCCGGGATCACGCGGCTTTTCTTTTCCGGCCCGGCGATGACTTTGATGATGGACTCCTGCAACAGCGCCATGGAGATGACTTTCTCGTCCCTCCGGCCCGCCAGGAGCGCCGCTTCGTTGAGAAGATTTTCCAGATCGGCACCGGTAAAACCGGGCGTTCCCTTGGCGATCTCCTCCAGATTCACGTCGTCGGCCAGAGGCTTGTTCCTGGCGTGAACCTCCAGAATGGCCTTGCGGCCCTTGATATCCGGCAGACCCACAAACACCTGGCGGTCAAACCGGCCCGGACGCAGCAGAGCCGGGTCCAGAATATCCGCCCGGTTAGTGGCGGCCAGTACCACCACGCCTTCGTTGCTGCCGAAGCCGTCCATCTCCACCAGGAGCTGGTTGAGCGTCTGCTCACGCTCGTCGTGGCCGCCGCCCAGGCCCGTGCCGCGCTGACGGCCCACGGCGTCGATCTCGTCAATAAACACGATGGCAGGCGCGCTCTTTTTGGCCTGGGTAAACAGATCACGGACACGGGAAGCGCCCACGCCCACATACATCTCCACAAAGTCGGAGCCGGAAATGGACAGGAACTGTACCCCCGCCTCACCGGCCACCGCCTTGGCCAGCAGCGTCTTGCCGGTGCCCGGAGGGCCCACCAGAAGCACGCCCTTGGGAATGTGCGCCCCCAGATCCAGATACTTCTGAGGATCTTTCAAAAAGGCCACGATCTCCTGCAACTCTTCTTTTTCCTCGTCGGCGCCGGCCACATCCCGGAAGGAAACTCTTTTTTCCTTGTTCTCCGGCGTCTGCACCCGCGCCTCACCGAACTGGGCCATCTTGTCCGGCCCCATATTGCCTCCGCCGTTCATGCGGGCCATCATGTTCAAAAGCAGAATAAAGCCCAGTACCGCCACCACATAGGGCAGCATGATCTGCAGCCAGCTGGTGGAATGATCGGCGTGATAGTCGTATTTGGTGATGATGCCGTCGGCATACTGCTGCTGTACGAGATCGTTCATATCCTCATAAAAGAGTTCAAAACTGTACAGATTGCAGGTAGCCGTTTTCCCGCTGCCGCTCTCGTCCTTGAGCGTCATGGTCAGCCGTGTGTTGTCAATGGTAAACGATTCCACTCTCTCCTGCTCGAACAGCTGCCGCATCTCACTGTAGGAAATGCTTGAGCCGTTGCGGATACCGGCGATCAGATAATAAACACAGGCGATCAGCAACAAAATGATCAAATAGCCGCTTACACCGATCCGTTTCTTTTTTTCCAACTGTCTGCCTTCCTTTCCAAATGTAATACCGCCCGCTCAGGCGATGATATGAATGCCGCGCCAGCAGCAGCTTTTTCGCACCGCAATATTGACAAGGGCGCGGGCCTCCACTTTTTTCACGGCAATATAGGGTTCCGCCAGAAAACGGCTGTCGTACGAGTTCTCGCGGTTGTCGCCAAGCACGAAAACGCAGCCCTCCGGCACCGTAAACGTCTTGCTGCTGCGGGTAATTCCCACCTGCGGCAAATAGGCGGATTCCTCCAGCTTTTCGCCGTTGATATACACATACCCGCCGGAAAAGGATACCGTTTCCCCCGGCAGGCCGATCACGCGTTTGACGAGGATCTCGCCGAGCTCGTCACTCCAGAAGGTAACAATGTCGCCGCGGGCAGGCGTGGGATTGCCGAACAGGTAGGGAAGCCGCCAGGAAATCAGCGCCGAGTGAGTGGGAATGGTGGTTTCCATAGAGCCGGACGGCACATAGGCCAGCTGGAAGATCACCCGGAAGAGAATGACCACCACCGCCACTGTGATGACAAGATATCCGTAATCCTTCCACAGTTCCTTTCCGGTGATCTTTTCCTTCTTCTCCAGGCGTTTGCCGCCCGCCTGCGTTTCCGCGGCGGCCGCAGACTCCGGGCGCAGGTCCCTGTTATCCTCGTTTTTTTCCACGCCATGCATCCTTTCAATAAGACAGGATAAGAGGCGAAGAGCATCGCCTCTCATCCCGAACAGTGGTTACTTGCTGTATACTTCCGGCTTCAGCACACCGATGTAGGGCATATTCCGGTACTGCTGACAGTAATCCAGTCCGAAGCCTACCACAAATTCATCCGGTACCACAAAGCCGTACAGATCGGGGGTGATGGCTTTTTCCCGGCGGGAGGGCTTGTCCAGCAGCGTCACAATGGTGATGCTCGCAGCGCCCTTGGCCATAAAGTAGTTTTTCAGAAAGGCCAGCGTATTGCCGGAGTCCAGAATATCTTCCACCACGATGATATCGCGGCCGGTAATGTCGCGCTGCAGGTCGCGGGTGATCTGCACCACGCCGGAGCTTTTGGTGGCGTTGTTATAGGAAGAAACGCCGATAAACTCCAGCTCGCTCTTGATCTGCGCGGCCCGCATCAGATCGGCCATAAACACAAAGCAGCCGTTCAGCACACCCACGAACAGCGGATTCTTGCCCTGAAAACGCTCAAACAGTTCCTCGCCCATCTCACTGATGCGCACATGCAGTTGTTCCTCGGTCAGAAGAACCCGCAGAATGTCCTGATTCATCTCGCTTTTTGCCATTTTTACTCTCCCTTTCTCTCCTCCACTGTCAGGCGGATCGTTTCATTCCCCCACCCACTATAGGTACGGTCCACGCCGATGCCGGGCACCGCCGCCGCCCGTCCGTCCACACAGATCACGGGCGTGGTATCTCTTTTCGCGCCCGCGATCCCGGCGTCCGCAAACAGACGCTTGAGGCTCCTGCCGCCTCTGGCGCCCGGTAAAAACAGGCGGTCGCCGCTTTGCCAGCTGCGGACGCTGATACATGAATTCATCTTACCACAATTAAGTAAAATTGTATCTCTTTTTTCGCAAAAATTTGGGGCGGTTTTTCCGCGGGAAATTGTGTACTTCCCCCAATGGTTCTCCCCCGGCAGCAAAACCGTTTCCGGAACCTCCGCCGCTGCCCGCGGTTCCGGCACCAGAGCGCCGCCGTCCCGTCTGACCCGCACGCCCTGCGGCAGGTCCAGGGTGCTGCCGTCCTTCCCGTCACGGGCCAGCGTCAGCAAAAGCGCCAGATGCCGGGCGGTAAAATCCTTCTTTCCCACCGGCAGGCGGTCGATCCAAAGGCGTAAAATACGGGGCTGCAGCGCCTCCGGGGCCGAAAGCAGTCCCGCGCACGGCAATGACAGCCCGTCGGAAAGATAGGGCGCCGCCAGGCTGTCGAGAAAATCGCTCTCCCGGCGCATAATGGCCGCCGTCCGCTCCACGGCTTCTCCCAGCGCCGGATTGATCTCCTCCAGCTGCGGAATCACCAGGCGGCGGATGCGGTTGCGGGTGAGCGCCGTGTCCTGATTGGTTTCATCCTCCACATGGGGGATACCGTTTTCCTCCAGATAGGCCTCGATCTCCCGGCGGGAGGTTCTGAGCAGAGGTCGGATGAGCTTTCCGCGCACCGCCGGAATGCCGCACAGGCCCTCCGGTCCGGTACCGCGCACCAGATGCATCAGCACCGTTTCCGTCTGATCCTCCGCCTGATGGGCGGTGGCGATCTTCTCCGCCCCGATCTTTTCAGCCGTTTCCTCCAGAAAAGCATAGCGCAGACGACGGGCCGCTTCCTCCACGGTCCAGCCGTTGGCTTTGGCTGCGGCACGGACGTCGCCCCGGCCGGCGTAAAAGGGGATCCCCTCCTTTTTGCACCAGGCCCGGACAAAGGCTTCGTCGCGGTCGGCATTTTCGCCCCGAAGCTGATGATTGAAGTGGGCGGCAGCCACCTGAAAGTGCTTTTCCTCCCCCAGCCGCTTCATGCGGTGCAGCAGGCACATGGAATCCCTGCCGCCGGATACGGCGCACAGCACCGTGCCGCCCGCAGCGGGAAACATACCACAGGCCTCCATAAACGCCTTCACCTTTTGTCCTCCGAATAGCGGTTTTCCAGCGTGCCGAACATGGTGTACTCCGGCATCCAGCGCAGCTCCACCTTGCCGGTTTCGCCGTGGCGGTTTTTGGCCACGATGCACTCGGCAATGTTCCGCTTCTCGGAGTCCTCATTGTAATAGTCGTCGCGGTACAAAAAGAGAACGATGTCCGCGTCCTGCTCGATGGCGCCCGATTCACGCAGGTCCGAAAGCATGGGCCGCTTGTCGTCGCGCTTTTCATTGGCACGGGACAGCTGCGACAGACACAGCACCGGCACCTGCAGTTCCTTGGCCATGATCTTGAGCATGCGGGAAATGTCCGACACCGCCTGCTGGCGGTTTTCCCCGCTGTACCCCTTGCCGCCGGCGGAGGTCATCAGCTGCAGATAGTCGATGACCACCAGGCCCAGATTGTCGATCCGGCGGCATTTGGCATTCATATCCGCCACGGTGAGCAGCGGGTTGTCGTCGATGCGGATGTCTGTGCGGCTGAGGGTGGAGGCCGCCTCCGCGATCCTGGTCCAGTCGCTCTCCCGCAGGTTGCCGGTGACAAGGCGCTGGTTTTCCACCAGTCCCTCGCCCGCGATCAGACGCGTCACCAGCTGCTCCCGGGACATTTCCAGCGAGAAAACCGCCACGGCCTTATCCGATTCCTTGGCCACGTTCAGCGCCATGTTCAGCGCCATACTGGTCTTGCCCATGCCGGGGCGGGCGGCCAGCAGCAGCAGGTCGGACTTGTTGAGGCCGTTGATTTTGCCGTCCACCGCGGAAAGGCCCGTGGAAAGACCCGGCAGCGTGGTGCCGCCGCCGGCTGTCAGCTCCGCCAGACGGCTCATCACATCCTGCAGCACCGTGCTGATGGGCACCATGCTCTGGCCGCCGCGCCCCCGACGGATGGCGTAGATCTTCTGCTCCGCCGCCTCCAGCATGTCGCCGGCGGTACCGGTCCCCTCCTGCACCATGCCGGTGATGTCGGCCGCCGCCTGCGCCACACTGCGCAGCAGCGATTTGTCCTGTACGATCTTCACATACTCCATGGCGTTGGCGGCCGTGGGCGTGATCTCCATCAGCTGCAGCAGATAGCTGCGGGTGGTGTTGGGATCGAACGTGCCGTTCTGCTCCATTTCCCGCGCCACGGTCACGCCGTCGATAGGCTTGGAGTAGGTGAACATGGAATAGATGGTTTCGAAGATCTCCCTGTTTTGCCGCAGGTAAAAGTCCTCCGGCTGCAATTTTTCCATGACGTCCTTGATACATTCGGCGTCAATCAGCATGGAGCCCAGCACCGCCTGCTCCGCCTCCAGCGAATGGGGCATCTGCCGGACCAGCAGTTCGTCCATGGGGAAACCTCCTCTCAATGCGGCTCTCCGCCGCGCCGTTCTCCGGAACGGTTACTTCTCCTCCGTCACCACCACATAGACGGTGCCGGTGATCTCAAAGCCCAGTTTGGCTTTCACTTCAAAAGTGCCGAAGGTCTTGATGGGTTCGTCCAGCACCAGCTTCTTGGCCGGTACGTCCAGGTGAAGCTGTTTTTGCAGCGCGTCGCTGATCTCCTTGCCGGTCACCGCGCCGAACAGCTTGCCGCCGGCGCCGCCCTTGGCCGCCACCTTCACGGAGCAGCCCTTCAGCTGTCCGGCAATCTCCTCCGCTGCGGCTTTGGCCTCCGCGTCGGCCTTGGCCTTGGCCCGTTCCTGCAGCTTCATGGTATTCATGGCGTCCGCCGTCGCCATCACCGCCAGCTTGCGGGGCAGCAGAAAGTTGCGGGCATAGCCCTCCGCCACTTCCACGGCCTGGCCTTTTTTGCCCTGGCCTCTTACATCCTGTGTCAAAATCACTTTCATATCCGTCGATTCCTTTCTTAATCTGCAAAATAACTGTCGATGGCGGAGAGCAGCTGTTCTTTCACCGCGTCCACCGTCCCATCCTGGATCTGACCGCCGGCAGTGGTGGAGTTGCCGCCGCCGCCCAGCGTTTCCACAATGACCTGCACGTTTACGTCGCCCAGCGACCGGGCCGAAATATAGACGCCGGTATCCTTGGGATACAGCACAAAGGACGCCCTGACGCCCTGAAGCGTCAAAAGCTCGTCGGCCGCCTTGGCCGCCACCACGCGGTCCAGCTCCGTTTCAATGGCCGCAACGGCGATATCCTTGTGGTAAAGCTGTGCGTGGCGAATGATATCGTAGCGGGAGATCATGTCCGACAGATTGCTCTGGAACATCCGCTGCACGTCCGACGTGTCGGCGCCGGCCCGGCGCAGAAATGCCGCTGCTTCAAAGGTGCGGCCGCCGGTGCGGTTGGTAAAGCTTTTGGTGTCCAGCACGATGCCCGCCAGAAGCGCCTCGGCCTCCGGCCGCAGCAGATCGGAGGGTTCCACCAGGTACTGCAGCAGCTCCGTCACCAGTTCAGAGGCGGAGGAGGCGTAAGGCTCGTGGAAGTTCAGCACCATTTTTTCGATATAGCTGCTGCCGCGCCGGTGGTGGTCGATGACGGCCACCCGGTTGGATGCCTCCAGCAGCTGCTCCGATTCCACACTCTGAGGGCGGTTGGTATCCACCACCACCAGAAGCGTATCGGGCTGCGCGCGGACAAACGCTTCGCTGCCGGAGAGGAACACATCCCTGTATTCCGGCAGCTGCATAAGCTTGCGCAAAATGGGATGGGCGGCGTTGTCCTCCATGTCGATGACGATGTGGCACACCTTGCCCCGCTTGCGGGCGATGCAGCAGATGCCGGCCGCCGCGCCCAGGGTATCCATGTCGGCATATTTGTGGCCCATGACGTACACCTGTCTGGCGTCTTCCACCAGCTCGCCCAGCGCATTGGCCATGACCCGGGATTTGACCTTGGTCCGTTTTTCCGTGGCTTTGGAGCGGCCGCCGTAAAATTCGAAATTCAGGCGGTTTTTCACCACAGCCTGATCGCCGCCCCGGGAAAGCGCCATCTCCATGGCCAGCGTGGCGTATTTGAACAGCTCGCCGTAGCTCTCGGCGTCCTTGCCGATGCCGATGGACATGGTAGCGGCCACACCCTCGCCGGCCACCACCTCCCGCACGCTCTCCAGAATGGAGAACTTCTCATCGGCGTAGTGCTGATAGTCCTTCTCGCTGAAGACATACAGATACCGGTCGCGGTCGTAGGACAGCAGCAGCCCGTCGCTGTCGGCCGTCCATTTGCCCAGCTTCTCCTCCAGACGCGCCAGCACGGCGGAACGCTTGGTTTCGGGGCAGGCCTTCATCAGCTCCTCATAGTTGTCCAGCACCAGAATGGCCACCACCGGGTGAGTCCTTTGCAGACGGTCATGCATCTCCCGGTTTTCCGTCACGTCCATCCAGTAGGTCGTGGCCAGCAGGTTCTGCCCGTTGTTCACGTCCTCCGGCCGGCTGAGGCAGCCGTAAACCCGGTAAATGTGGCCGTTCCAGCGGAATTCCTCCGGGCACTCGCTCTTTCCTTCCACCAGCCAGCGCTTGGAAAAACCGGGCACCACCGTGTCCAGCCGCAGCTCAAAGATCTGCTCATGCTGCTCGGTCAGACGAAGAAACTCATCGTTGGACCAGAGCACCTCTTCCGTATTGACGTCAAAGACCATCATCGGCAGAGGGGCAAAGAGCATATTGCTGCGGGCCGCGGAATCCATGCCGCCCGCCATGCGCTCCATATACTGGCGCATCCGCTGCTGCATCAGGCGGCCCTTGCGCCGGCTGTAAAGAAAAAGGGCAATGGCAATCACCGCTTCAGCGGCCGCCAGCAGGGGCTTGAATGGAATGGTGGCCACGATAAAAATGACCAGACACACGGAATACAGGGCGATATTGGTGGATAAAACGCGGGCGATTCTCTTACTCAAGGCTCGCTCCCTTCTCCGGCGGCTTCAGCCGTCGGCTTTGTTTGCAACCATAAACGTGCAAAATGACGCACGAAACCATATTAATGGAAGTTTATTATAGCACAGCGCCGCTTTTTCCTCAATAACAACCGTGAAATTTTCCTCTGCTGACAGCGCTTTTCTGCGCCGCGCGAAAAAAGACGAGTGAAAATACTGTACAAATCCCAAAAAGCATGCTATACTTTGTACAATTCGTGGAAATTCCACTATATTTTTTGTATGTTTCGCGGTCATGCCACCGCGTTCAATAGATGAAAAATGAATTTTTTCACTTTCACCGGCATTAGGGCGGAAACCCGAAAACCGCGGCGATACAGGGCCGCAGGCGGACGGGACGCCTTTGTTTTGCTGCACCCATTTGGATGCACAGTGTTCTGCCGGTGATACATAACAGTAAAAGGAGATATAAAATATGGCAGAAAAAATAAAAATTATTCCCCTTGGCGGTCTTAACGAGATCGGCAAGAACATGACGGTTTACGAGTACGGCGGTGAAATCATCGTGGTGGACTGCGGCATGGCGTTCCCCGGCGACGATATGTACGGCATTGATCTGGTCATCCCCGACGTTACCTACCTCATTAAAAATAAGACGCGCATCCGCGGTCTGTTTATCACCCACGGGCATGAAGACCACATCGGCGCCATCCCCTATGTTCTCAAGCAGGTCAATATGCCCATCTACTGCACGCGCCTGACGGCCGGCCTCATCAAGCTCAAACTGGCCGAGCACGGGCTGGAGAAGTCCACCAAGCTGGTGACCGTGGAGGCCGGGCAGACGGTGAAGGCCGGCAAGTTTGCCGTGGAGTTCATTCATGTGAACCACAGCATCGCCGACTCTGTATCCTTCGCCATTCATACCCACATGGGCACCGTCGTCCACACCGGCGATTTCAAGATCGATCCCACCCCCATCGACGGCGAGGTCATCGACCTGGCGCGTTTCGGCGCTCTTGGCAAGGAGGGCGTGCTGGCGCTGCTGGCCGACTCCACCAACGTGGAGCGTCCCGGCTACACCATGAGCGAGCGGTCGGTGGGCAAAACGTTTTTGCGCCAGTTCTCCGGCTGCAACAAGCGGATCATCGTCACCACCTTCGCCTCCAACGTCCACCGCATCCAGCAGGTCATTGACGCCGCGGCCGCCTGCGGGCGCAAAGTGGCCGTCACCGGGCGCAGCATGGAAAACATCATGCGCGTGGCCACGGAGCTGGGCTATATGAACATCCCCAAGCACACGCTGATGGAGATCAATCAGATCAAGAGCCTGCCCATTAACCAGCAGGTGATCGTCACCACCGGCTCCCAGGGTGAGGAAATGTCGGCCCTGTACCGCATGGCCTTCTCCACCCACAAGCAGGTGGACATCGGCCCCGGCGACAAGGTCATTATCTCGGCCTCGGCCATTCCCGGCAATGAAAAGACCGTCAGCCGCGTCATCAATGAGCTCTTCCGCAAGGGCGCGGACGTGGTCTACGACCGGGCGGACATGCTCCACGTTTCCGGCCACGCCTGCCAGGAGGATCTGAAGATCATCCACGCTCTGACCAAGCCCCAGTTCTTCATTCCCCTCCACGGCGAGCAGCGCCACCTGCAGCTGCACAAGGCGCTGGCCCTGCAGATGGGCATGGCGCCCGCCAATGTGGCGGTGGCGGAGAACGGTTCCGTCATCGAGCTGACCACCAAGCACATGAAGATGGAAACCACCGTCCCCGCCGGCGAGGTGTTTGTGGACGGCTCCGGCGTGGGTGACGTGGGTTCCGTGGTCCTCAACGACCGCAAGCTTCTGGCGGAGGACGGCATGGTGGTGATTGTACTGGCCATTTCCGCCTTTGACCGCAAGCTTCTGGCAGACCCCGAGATCGTCACCCGCGGCTTCGTCTATGTGAAGGAGTCTGAAAACCTGATCCAGGAACTCAAGGATATTTCCGCCAGGGCGGTGAGCGACCTGTCCGGCCGCAAGCGCAAGGACGACAACGAGGTCTACCGCGTGGTGCGCTCCGCCGTCAGCAGTTATCTTTATAAGAACACCAAGCGCACCCCCATGGTCATTCCCGTCATCACCACACTGTAAGAAACGGAGGGCTTTGAAAACATGAAACTGCTGCAATTTGTCAAAAACGGATCTCCCGCTCTGGGTCTTTGGACGGAGGCGGGCATCATCGACGTGTCGGCCCATGAGGGACTGCCTCACACCATGCTGGAGCTTTGCCAAAGCGGCGATCTCTCCGTTCTGGACGGTCTGACAGGCCCGCTGCTGCCGGAGGCATCCATCACCTACGCGCCCGTGGTCACCGGCATGGAGAAGATCCTCTGCGTGGGCCGGAACTATGCGGCTCACGCCAAAGAAAGCGGCTCCGATGTGCCGACGCTTCCCACCATGTTCAGCAAGTTTTCCAACGCCCTGTCCGCCCATCAGCAGGTCATTCACCTGCCCCGCGAGGGCTGCGAGATCGACTACGAGGCGGAGCTGGTGCTGATTATCGGGCCGGGCGCATCCCTCTTCGCCTGCACCGCCGGCAACGACCTTTCCATCCGCGAATGGCAGAGGGCCACCTCTCAATGGCTCTGCGGCAAGAGCTACGACGGCTTCGGCCCCATCGGCCCCTGTGCCGTCCCCGCGGACAGCCTCGATGTGGGCCGGCTGCGCATCCAGTCCCGCGTCAACGGTGAACTGCGGCAGGACGCCTGCACCGGCGACATGATCTTCTCTCCCCGGCAGGTCATCGACTATGTGAACGTCCGCATCCCGCTCAAGCCCGGTGACATCATCTTTACCGGCACGCCCGCCGGCGTGATGATGGGCTATCCCGCCGACCGGAAATGCTGGCTGAAGCCCGGCGACACCGTTGAAGTCACGCTGGAGGGGATCGGCACGCTGAAAAACACATTCTGCTGATTTCCCTACCGTTCCGACAGATAATACAGTGAACGCCCGGTGTGCTGCACCGGGCGTTCACTGTATTATCTTGCCTTTTGCGCCAGCCGTCACCTGGGCAGCAGGCAATCGGGATCATTGGTCAGGACCCCGTAGACGCCCCAGTCCTGTTCGCGGCGGAGGAGCTCCGGGTCATCCGTGGCCCACGGCAGCTGGCGGATCTGCAGCGCGGTCAGCGAGGCCGCGATTTCATCTGTCAGGTACCGGCCGTCCGCGTTGAAAAACGCCAGGTCGCTGTCATGACAAAACTGCGCCGCATTGCCCAGGATGGGGCCCTTCCACAGCAGCCCGGCGGGGATCTCCGGCGCCAGACGGCGGCAGCGCATGACCGACACATGATTGAACGAGGAAAACATCACCCGATCCGCCAGACCGAACTCCCGCACCACAGCCACGGTCTTTTCCTCCAGCTGCGGATAATACCAGTGATTGCTCTTGATCTCGATATTGGTCTGAACGCATGTGTCCTTCACCAGGCGGCAATACGCCCGCAGCGTGGGAATTCCGTTTTCCCCGTACTGTCCGCCGAAGCCGGCAGTCACGTTCAGCTTTTCCAGCTCCGCGCGCGTCAGGTCGCGGATATTACCGGCATACCCGGTGACCCGCTCCAGCGATTCATCGTGGAAGACCATGACCTCGCCGTCTTTGGACAACTGTACGTCCAGCTCGATACCGTCTGCCCCGGCCTCAAGGGCCTTTTCAAAAGCCAGCACGGTGTTCTCCGGATAGCGGCCGCTCCAGCCGCGGTGTGCAAAAATCAGGCTCATGCCCATTTCTCTCCTTTTGACGCGATAAGCACAGCGGCCAAAGGGCCGCTGTGCTTTTTTTGATTTACTGCGGTTCCCGGCCCCGTTCCTTCAGAATTTCCCCGGCCAGTTCCCGGATCTCATCGCTGCGCAATCTGTCGCCTATAATGGAATGCAGCTGCTCCGGGGAATAGTTCTGCATCTGCTCGCGCCAGCGCTCCTGCAGGGGGCGGGGGTCAATGGGTTCTTCCTTCGGCCCGCCCCGAAAAGCGATCACCAGTTGTCCGACCCCCGCCGCTATGCCGGCCATGCCGGACACCCATTGATAGGTCGTTTCCGCCGGAAGCACGAACAGATCGACGCACGCCAGTACCAGATAGAAAAGACCGCTGACCAGCAACAGGCGATTGACAGGGCGCTTTTTTTCGGAAGTCCTTATTTTCCCTCACTCCGTCACGGTCTTTGTGTCCGTTTTACGCCTTGAGCGTTCCCGGCTTGGTGGCCGCCTTGGGCGCGGCTTCCGCAACTGTTTCCGCAAGAGCCGGGTCCTTTTCCAGCAGCGCCTGAGCAGAGGCGGCCAGACCGGCCAGGCCCTGGATCTCGCTGGGAATGATGATCTTGGTGGCCTTGCCGTCGGCGGCCTTGGCAAAGGCTTCCAGCGCCTTGAGCTTCACCACCTGGTCGTTGGGAGCGGCCTCGTTGAGCAGGCGAATGGAGTCGGCCAGCGCGGTCTGCACCTGACGGATGGCCTCAGCCTCGCCCTCGGCCTTCATGATGGCGGCCTGCTTGGCGGCGTCGGCCCGCAGGATGGTGGACTGCTTTTCGCCTTCGGCCACCAGGATCTGGCTGGCCTTCTGGCCCTCGGCCTGCAAAATGGATTCCCGGCGTTCCCGCTCGGCCTTCATCTGCTTTTCCATGGCGTTCTGGATCTCCTTGGGAGGCAGAATGTTCTTGAGCTCCACGCGGTTGACCTTGATGCCCCAGGGGTCGGTGGCCTCATCCAGAATGGTGCGCATCTTGGCGTTGATGGTGTCGCGGCTGGTGAGGGACTGATCCAGCTCCATGTCGCCGATGATGTTGCGCAGCGTGGTGGCGGTGAGGTTCTCGATGGCGTTCATGGGATACTCCACGCCGTAGGTATACAGCTTGGGATCGGTGATCTGAAAATAAATCACGGTGTCGATCTGCATGGTGACGTTATCCTTGGTGATCACAGGCTGGGGGTCAAAATCTGCCACCTGCTCCTTCAGGGACACCTTCTTCACGACGCGCTCAATAAACGGCATCTTCAGATGGAAGCCCACACCCCAGACAGAGTGGAACGCACCCAGGCGCTCAATGACATAAGCCTTGGACTGCTGCACCACATAGAGGTTGCGGACGATCACCACCAGCACGATGATGATCAGAATGGCAATGCCGATATAACCGGGAATATTCATTTACTGCTCCTCCTTCACGTTCTCATCTTTTACTTTCATTGGTTCTACAAAGAGCTTGACGCCCTCTATATGTACGACGCGGACGGCGCTTCCCACCGGAATCACCGCACCGGATTTGCTGCGGGCCGTCCAGGTCTTGCCGTCGATGTAAACGGCGCCGGCGGAGATGGCGTTGTCCACCTCTTCCGTGACGCGGGCCTCCTGGCCGATGACCCGGTCGGCGTTGGTGGCGGTGCGGTCCTTTTTCATCATTTTCTCCACCAGCGGCCTGGTGGCGATCAGCGACACCGCCGACACCAGCAGAAACAGCGCGCCCTGCAGCCAGACCGGCCCGCCGCAGATGGCGGCAATGAGGCCCGCCGCAGAACCCAGCACGAACCAGATGGAGGTCAGTCCCACCGTGAGGCCCTCCACAATGCCAAAGACCACCATGGCCACAATCCAGACAATCATCATTGTACGATCTCCTCCTTCGGCGTTCTGCCCGGCGATGAGCCAGAGCAGAAACAGCGCCAGCAAAGCACCCAGTCCCATCAGAAGTCTTTTGTCCAGCGGCGACAGGTTGTTGAAAAAGGCTGAGAGCGACTTTTTCAGCGAAGGCGCCGTGAGCTCCGGCGCTTCCTCCGGCGCCTGCGGCCGCTGCTGCGCCGGAACACCCGGCACATCCGTCTTTTTCGGGGACGCCGTCAACTCGTCGGCAAACAGCGCGTCCATGGTCACCTGATGGCGGTTACATATATAAAGAATCTTTTCGATCTCCGGGTAGCCCTTTGAGGACTCCCACTTGGACACCGCCTGCCGCGAAACCTTCAGTTCTTCGGCAAAATTTTCCTGTGTCATACCGGCCGCCTTGCGGACCTCCTGCAGCTTTTCTCCAAATGGCAATCTGTTTCCCTCGCTCTCTGCCTCTATTCTGCAGCATGACGGCGTCTTCTTCCACCAACTTAAAGCTGTCATGTGGGGGATTTGCCGCTTCCGGCGCCGCAACTTCAGGTTGGCATCCGGGTTTTTGTTCCTTTTTCAGAAATATGCGGCTGCTTTTTTCTATTATACCGGACTTTTTATCCAAACGCCACTGTTTTTTTCTGACACATTTTAGTTGCACTTTTTGTCCCGCTTCGATATACTAAGAGTGCATACAGGTGAAGCATTTCCCGGGGCCATTTTTGCCTTTGCCTGTCAACCTGTACGGATCTGAGGTATATTTTATGGTCACTTACATGATCCCCTGCCTGCTGGGCCTTGAATCCCTTGTGGGAAACGAGATCCGGCGGCTGGGGCTTTCCGATGTCCGGGTGGAAAACGGCCGCGTCCTCTGCTGCGGTACGGAGGCGGACGCCGCCCGGCTGAATATTCATCTGCGCTGCGGCGCCCGTGTGCTTTTGGTGCTGGGCGAATTCCCCGCCCGCAGCTTTGAAGAGCTGTTTCAGGGCACAAAGTCCATTCCCTGGGAAGCGTATATCCCCGCCGACGGCGCCTTTCCCGTGAAGGGGTACTCCATCTCCTCCCTGCTGCATTCGGTGCCCGCCTGTCAGTCCATTATCAAAAAGGCCATGGTGGAGCGGCTGAAGGCCCATTATCATCTGGAGCAGTTTCCGGAAAACGGCGTGAAGTATCAGGTGCGCTTTTCCATTTTGAAAGACGCGGCGGCCCTGTGTCTGGACACCTCCGGCGAAGGGCTTTACAAGCGCGGTTACCGTGCCGTGGGCGTGGAGGCTCCCCTGCGGGAAACGCTGGCCGCCGCCATGGTGACACTCTCCCGTTATCGGGGAAAGGATCCCTTCTGCGACCCCTTCTGCGGCTCCGGCACCATTCCCATTGAGGCGGCGCTGATCGCCAAAAACCGGGCGCCGGGCCTGGACCGCAGCTTTGACGCCCAGAGATGGGCCTTTCTCCCCGCCCGCATCTGGATGGACGCGGCGGAGGAGGCCATGGATCAGGAATTTCACGGACATTACGACATCTGGGGCGGCGACATCGACCCCCGCGCCGTGGAAATTGCCCGCGACAACGCCCGGAAGGCCGGCGTGGAGGATATGATCCGCTTTGAGGTGGCGGATATGCGCGATTTCCACCGCACGGAGCCCTACGGTCAACTGGTCACCAACCCGCCTTACGGCGAGCGCCTGCTGGAGAAATCGGAGGCAGAGGAGCTTTACCGCGCTTTCGGACAGACCTGGCGGGACGTGCCCAAGGGCTGGCGGACGCTGATTCTCTCCAGCCACACGGAATTCGAGCGCACCTTCGGTCACATGGCGGACAAAAAACGCAAGCTGTACAACGGCATGATCAAATGCGACCTGTTTATGTACGGCAATGTGTAAGGTGCCGGAAAGCAGAGCGTTTATTCTTTTCCCGCCGCAGAAACGGCCGCGGAAAAGATTGGGAGGTAGTATCAATGAAACATATCTTTGTAATTAACCCCGCCGCCGGAAAGAACGACGGCCGCCAGAAGATCTACGACATGGCGGACAAGCTGCGCCAGAACCACGGGCTGGAGGTGGACTGCGTTCTGACCCAAAGCCCCGGCTATGCCACCGAGATCACCCGCAGGATCGCCCAGGAGGGCGAGGACATCCGTTTTTACGCCTGCGGCGGCGACGGCACCGTCAACGAGGTGGCCAACGGCATCATCGGCTTTGACAACGCGGCCATGAGCTGCATCCCCATCGGCACCGGCAACGATTTTCTGAAAAACTTCGGGGAAGACGCCGCTCTTTTTGCCGACGCGGAAAATCTCTGGGACGGCCCTCAGTTTCCGCTGGACGCCATCGACTGCAACGGCCGCGTGGCACTGACCATCGCCTGTTCCGGTATCGACGCCCGCGTGGCGGCCGACGTGCATAAATTCAGCGCCAGCCCCCTGCTGGACGGCAAGAGCAGCTACGTGGTTTCGCTGATCGTCAACTTTCTTTTCAAGGGCATCGCCACCCACTGGACACTGGAGCTTGACGGCAAGGCCATGGAGGACGACTACTCCCTCATCGCCGTGTGCAACGGCCGGTACTACGGCGGCGGCTTTATGCCCGTGGCCGAGGCCCGCATGAACGACGGCATCCTCAACACGCTGGTGGTAAAAAAGGTCAACCGCCGTACCTTCATCAAATTCGTCACCCCCTACTCCAAGGGCAATTACACGGAGTTCCCGCACATCGCCTTCTGCACCACGCCGCAGGTCATCCATATCCACTCTGAAAAGCCGGATATCATCACCTGCCTGGACGGTGAAAGCGTCACCAATTCCGACGTGACCATCCGCCTTTCCGACAGGCATCTGCAGTTTTTCGGCCCTGCCGGCTGCAACTGCAACAAGACGGCGCGCTGACCTGCAGTTTTTACCAATTTGTGAACTTTTCGTTTTTTTCCTTTTACCCCCTTGCAAAACAGAATCATTGTGGTATCATAAACAGCGTTAGCACTCCAGGCAAACGAGTGCTAACGCTGAATCGCTTTTTATAAAAGAAGATATAAGGAGGCAGCAATCATGAAATTAACCCCGTTGGCGGATCGCGTTGTGCTGAAGATGGTGGAAGCAGAAGAAACCACCAAAGGCGGCATTATCTTAACCGGAAGTGCCAAGGAGAAGCCCTCTGTGGCGGAAGTTATCTCGGTAGGCCCCGGCGGTACGGTGGACGGCAAGACCGTGACTATGACCGTAAAGGCCGGCGACAAGGTGATCACCGACAAGTATGCCGGCAGCAAGATCACGCTTGATGAGATCGAGTATCTCATTGTCCGCCAGAGCGACATTCTGGCAATCGTAGAATAAGCACGGAGGTAGATCATTATGACGAAGATTATTAAACGCGGCGAGGACGCCCGCAAAGCGCTGGAATCCGGTGTCAATCAGCTGGCCGACACCGTTAAGATTACTCTGGGCCCCAAAGGCCGCAATGTGGTACTGGACAAAAAGTTCGGCTCTCCCCTGATCACCAACGACGGTGTTTCCATCGCCAAGGAGATCGAGTTGGAGGATCCGTTTGAGAACATGGGCGCACAGCTGGTGCGCGAAGTGTCCACCAAGACCAACGATGTGGCCGGCGACGGCACCACCACCGCGACGCTCCTGGCGCAGGCCATGATCCGCGAGGGTCTGAAAAATCTGGCTGCCGGCGCCAATCCCATTGTGATGAAGAAGGGCATGGCCAAGGCTGTGGAAGCGGCTGTCGCCTCCATCAAGGCTCAGTCCAAGAAGGTCAACGGCAACGACGATATTGCCCGCGTGGCCACCGTTTCCTCCAGCGATCCCTTTGTGGGCAAGCTGATTGCCGAGGCGATGGAAAAGGTTTCCGCCGACGGCGTCATCACCATTGAAGAATCCAAGACCGCTGAAACCTACAGCGAAGTAGTGGAAGGCATGATGTTCGACCGCGGCTACATCACCCCCTACATGGTCACCGATACCGAGAAGATGGAAGCCGTCATTGACGACGCCTATATTCTCATCACCGACAAGAAGATCTCTGTCATCAGCGACATTCTGCCCCTGCTGGAATCCCTGGTGCAGGCCGGCAAGAAGCTGTTCATCATCGCCGAGGACGTAGAGGGCGAGGCTCTGTCCACCCTGATCGTGAACCGCCTGCGCGGCACGCTGAACGTGGTGTGCGTGAAGGCCCCCGGCTTTGGCGACCGCCGCAAGGAAATGCTGCAGGATATCGCCATCCTCACCGGCGGCACTGTGATTTCCGAAGAGATCGGTCTGGCCCTGAAGGATGCCACCATCGACATGCTGGGCCGTGCCCGTCAGGTCAAAGTCACCAAGGAGAACACCATCATTGTGGACGGTGCCGGTGACTCCGCCAAGATCAAGGAGCGCGTGGCGCAGATCCGCAACCAGATCAACGTGACCACTTCCGACTACGACAAGGAAAAGCTGCAGGAACGTCTGGCCAAGATGGCCGGCGGCGTGGCCGTCATCAAGGTCGGTGCTGCTACCGAAACCGAGATGAAGGAGAAGAAGCTGCGGATCGAGGATGCGCTCAACGCCACCAAGGCTGCTGTGGAAGAGGGCATCGTGGCCGGCGGCGGCACGATCTATGTCAACGCCATTCCCGCTGTGAACGCTCTGCTCGACAGTGCCGAAGGCGATGAAAAGACCGGCGTGCGCATTGTGGCCAAGGCTCTGGAAGAGCCCGTCCGTCAGATCGCGACCAATGCGGGCATTGACGGCAGCGTGGTGCTGGAGAACGTGAAGAACTCCGGTAAGCTCGGCTACGGCTTCGACGCCTATAAGGAAGAGTACTGCGACATGATCACCGCCGGCATCGTGGACCCCGCCAAGGTGACACGCTGCGCGCTGGAGAACGCCGCATCCGTTTCCGCCATGGTGCTGACCACCGAATCTCTGGTGGCCGACAAGCCTCAGCCTCCCGCACCTGCGGCTCCCGCAGGCGGCGACATGGGCGGCATGGGCGGCATGTACTAAGCCGCCTACCCATTGAAAATCAACAAAATTGGCGGGGGCTTCTCCCCCGCCAATTTCCTGTTGGTTTTTGAAAAAAGGTGTTGACAAGTATCTGCGCAATATGGTATATTAACTCTTGCCT
>Ga0183095_10153_pt3 | contig 24168 bp, 20 predicted proteins | sample BioMet4_FD_130346 | JGI IMG/M metagenome (GOLD analysis project Ga0183095, IMG submission 130346) | Microbial communities from bioreactor (seeded with sewage sludge) at LBNL, California, USA - Biofuel metagenome 4 (v2) (version 3) | ecosystem: Engineered > Bioreactor > Anaerobic > Unclassified ...
GTGCATATCAGTACATATGTGATAGAGTCAGCGATACATTTGAGATGCCATCTCTGGCTCAAATCATCAGAGAAAAAAGCTCAGTGAGTGGAAATTGAGGGATTTCCACTCAATTTGAAGAGGATACAGCAAATGCACAAAAACGATAACAGGAAAAATGTTCTTTTTTTCAAGACATCTGCGGAAGGTAGGTTGTATCAAGTGTCAACTTATATAAGTCACTCAGTACTTGGTCAAATAAAGCATAGTTATCTCTGTTTAATATAATCTCTTCTTGTATGTCATTTACTGTATTTTCATATTTTCGTTTATACTCATAATTAATAGGATCTTCAAGAAAGATAGAAATGAGATTGAAATCCGAATATGATTTTTTAAAGACTTCATTAAAATAATCTTTAGATAGTTGATTTAGCTTGTTTTTTTCTTCAATAGGAATTCTTCTTAAAGCATCTTTCTTAGCTGTTAGTTCTCCACTGGAAAATCTTACTTCAGAAAAAGCAACAACAATATCTTGCAAGTCTTTCTCATAGAAATTAATTGGGAGGAGCAGACGATTCAAATTAAGTGTTTTTACGATTCGAGGATATTTTTCTAGCCAAAGTTGTATGGTTTCATCAGCTATGACAGAATTAAGAACACCTACAGTCTCAGAAATGAAATCTTCTATTTTGGGATCTTGTATCCCAGAAAGCTTTCTATTGGTAAACATCAAGTAATAATCGATTTTTCCTGCACTTTTTAAATTTCTTATCGACTTACATTCTTTTCTGAGAATTGTTTCAAATTCACTATCACTACAACTAGCCAATGGTTTTGTGGTGTGCTTAGCTTGAATTATAAATTTTCCATTCCATGGACCTGCTTCACTTGGAAATTTGTTAGCTTTTCCAGTAAATTTGGCATCTCTCCCACCATCTTTACCGACTGAAAACACAAAAGTACCCATACCCAAAATTTCCTCGCAAATCAAAGCTACTAATTTTTCAAACTCTTCATCGTTGAGGTTATACAAAGGATATTTAAAATTCATGAATTACCCTATTTTCAGATGAATTTTAGTACTTTACAAATAAATTATTATGTATTCGAAATCGGTTACAATAATTATTAACTCGCAATTCTTATATTTTTCTAAAAAATTGCACTTTAGAAGCCCATTGTTGCAAAAACTAGATACGTCCAATACTCTTTCACCAAGCTGCAAAAAAGAAATTCAGAGGGTTCCTATTAAGCTCCATATTTTTCTTAACACATGTTGAGACTTGAGTATATTAAACAGTAATAATTTCATATAACATTTAGAATTTCTCGATTTTTAATTTTTTATATATAAACTGACCGGATTTTTAAAACTCGCTTACATTCTCGAATATGCCTTGATATTTCACAGAATAATAATTACAACCAAACCCATCAGTTACTTTTAATAACTACTTTCACGTTTCACGCACGGAGTTTTATATTTATTTCCTCACCGTTATGGTACGAATATCATTTCGAGTTTACAATTATCAACCTATTCCGGATCACCAATGTTATACGCTTTTGAACTTTCTGGAGAACATGAAGAACTGCCCGCTGCCGAAGTATTTGCCTGTCTCAAAATCGAGGGGCTTGATTTCCTACCCCATATTATCGTTGACCAGTGCCTTGTGGTGGAAATAACTGGTAAAGAAGAAGATGTGGAAAAAATCCTTCGAGGCCCGATAACTGACAGGCTGGCAATGACCCACCATATCCTGAAGGTTGTTGGGATTACCGAAAATACTCCGGATGCGATCCTTAAACTTGCAGAAGCCTTTGATTCGTCAGGCTACATCAGGGAAGGACAAAGTTTTGTGGTCAGAGCAAAGCGAATCAAACACCATGTAGATTTTTCGGGCGAGTTTCTGGAACAGAAAGTAGGAGGATGCATTTACAGGAAAGGCTTCAGGGCAAACCTGAAAAACCCTGACGTGGAATTCAGAGTGATCCTGAGTGAAAAAGCTGTATTTGGAACTCTCCTTTCCTCCATCGACAGAAGTGCATATGAAACCAGAACTCCCCAGAATAAACCTTTTTTCCATCCTGGCGTCCTTATGCCGAGAGTTGCACGCGCCCTCGCAAATCTGTCAGGAATAAAGCCAGGAGAACTCTTTCTGGACCCCTTTTGCGGCACTGCAGGAATTCTTGTTGAAGCCGGGCTTATGGGAGCAAGGGTTATAGGAATCGATGCCCAGGAAAAACTTGTTGAGGGGGCCAGCATGAACCTCGAAGCGTTTGAACTGGATTATGCTCTGATGGAAGGAGATGCCTGCAGGGTTCCATTAAAGGAAGAAACGATAAATGCAGTCGTTACTGACCCGCCCTACGGCAGATCGGCAGCAATTGTTGCCGAGTCCCTGGAAGAACTTTATTCCTGTGCTCTTAGTGAGATTGAGCGTGTCCTTAAGCCCGGTGGCATCGCAGTTGTAGTTTCGGATAAAGCTGCAGCGGAATACGGAGAAAAGGCAGGACTTAAGGTTCTTAAAATTTACTCCCAGAGAGTACATCGAAGCCTTACCCGGACAATAACTGTTTTTCAGAAAGAATTGAAGAATGAAAATGGCAAACGGGAATGAAGAATCAAATCAAAGGTAAAGTCGAAAAGTAAAATCAAAAGTAAAATCAAAAGTAAAATCAAAAGTAAAATCAAAATGAAATGTTAAAAATTAAGAATCCCTTTAAAGGCATTTTTTACTCGTGAGAGATCAGTTCACCCAGTACTTCTGCCATAACCCTATGCCTGAGAATACGTTTCTGGTTCTGCTCACCTGCTCTCCTGATAGAGTAATTGTCTTCAATCCATTCTATTTTCTCGTTATAATTCACTTTCAGAAGGGTCAATCCATAGGCAGGAGCAGATTCGATTCCTTCTTCATAAATATCCGGATTCAGCATCTGGAGCAGCCAATCAGTATCACGAACCCCTTTGCCTATCATGGAAAGGGCGGTTACGATTTTCCGGACCATATTCCAGAGGAAACTATTTCCAACAACATCAATTTTTATAAGTTCTCCATCTACGCGGGCATCGATCCTTTCTATGGTTCGAACCGTACTTTTTTCTCCATTGGTTCGCGAAAAGTTTTCAAAATCGTGCGTTCCGAGCAGAAATTTTGAAGCTTCCCGGATTCTGGAGATATCATACTCTTTTCCGCTCATTACATAGCGGTAGTGTCTGGAAACCGCATCTCTTCTGGCATCAAAGCTTAAGGGCACTTCCGCGTGAGCCCAGACCCAGATTCCTGGGGGAAGTTCGGAATTTATTACCCTTGGAATTGCCAGATTCAGTTTCTCCGTGTCAAAGGCGATAACCTGTTCAAGGGCATGAACCCCGGCATCGGTTCTGCCAGCGCAGGTATAATTCGCAGACTTGGGGCTTTCTATAATCCCGAGATTCCGAAGAGCCTTGAAGAGTTCTCCCTCCACGGTCTCAACATTGGGCTGGATCTGGGAGCCGTGAAACTCGGTACCTATGTATGCAAGTTTTAAAGCGACTCTCATAAGAATCTCTACTTGGCTTTATTCTTATAATAGACTTCTCTTACAATCAGTACGACTACTATAAAAAGACACCCTAACAGGAACCAGAACCCGGGGTGAAGAGAAAGCATGTCATAAAGCCCGTGAAGCCCGCTTGCATGAGATAACCCTTCAGGCGGGATAGAAGAACACCCCTGTGCAGAGTTTAAACCATCCGGTGTGGACATTGGGACTTCAGCAACTCCCTGAGTCGGGCCAGATTCCAGCCCAGAGGACAGATTTCCTGCTCCGGATTCCAGAACCCCAGAGCTTGCATTCGAAGCTCCTTCGGGCACCTGCTGGTCGAGAGCTATTTTCGGGCTTACGTTATTGCTCTCGTTTATTCCCAGGACCATTTGCTCCGGAGAAGAATTGTCAAATGTTTCCATCGTCTTCATTCTCAAAGGAGCAGTTGCATCAATGACCCTTTTTGCTTTCATATAAGCTGAAAAATACTCTATACCCGCGGCTGCAAAAAAGGCAGCTACTATTACTCCAAGGTACTTTTGCAGCAGGTTTACGAGAGAAAGTCTGTCTATAGAGCTTTTCGAAGGAACAAGGACGATCAGTTTTTCGGCTGACTCGTAGATTTTTACCTGCCTTCCTTTTTTGCTCCACTTTATTTGTTTGACTTTTATAAGATCGGATTCTATAAGGGAGTCAAGATTATACTTGACAGTAGTAAGGGGAAGTTCCAGCTCCTCTGCAATACTGGTTGCAGACATACTTTTTTTCCCGAGCAACTCAAGAATCTTTATTGATGTTTCATTGGAAAGAATCTGAGTGATCTTTCTGGATTCCCCATTTACCGGGAGAACAAGCACCCTGCCGCCCTGATCCAGTTGTTCAGATCCCGGTAAGGGGTTGCCAGCCACCGATAAACCATCTTGATCTTCAAGCCCGTCCATAATTACTTCCTGGATTAAAAACCTGTCTATTTTTAACTCAGAGTATAACCTTAGTTTGCGCGAATCAATATAAAGTTTTATTTTTATGGCAGAATATTCATTCACTACTATATCTAGATATAGAATCCAGACCTTAACCTTAAATAGAACATTGTATATACTAATCTAAATTTTCCGCTGGTAACAATCATGATCACAAAACAGCAGGTTCTTGAATTTCTGAAAAATTACGATTTAGAAAACATTACAATTGCAACAATTTGCTCCCACTCGAGCCTTCAAATTTTTGACGGAGCTCGGAAAGAAGGCTTCAGAACTCTGGGAATCTGCGTCGGCAAGCCTCCAAAATTTTATGAGGCTTTTCCCAAAGCAAAACCCGATGAGTACCTTGTCGTCGATAGCTATGCCGATATAATGAATAAGGCTGAAGAGCTTAGAAAGAAAAATACCATCATTATCCCACACGGCTCAGTAGTTGCTTACCTTGGCACGGAAAATTTTGCAGAGATGGCCGTACCCACTTTCGGAAACCGGGCTGTACTCGAATGGGAGTCGGATAGGGATAAAGAGCGTGAGTGGCTGCTCGGAGCAGGCATTCATATGCCCAAGAAAATTGATGACCCTCACGATATCAATGGGCCTGTAATGGTCAAATACGATGGGGCAAAGGGAGGAAAAGGTTTCTTCGTTGCAAAAACCTACGAAGAATTCAGTGAACTCATAGACCGGACCCAGAAGTACACGATTCAGGAATTTATCACCGGAACCCGTTATTATCTTCATTACTTCTACTCCCCGATCCGAAACGAAGGATACACTTTAAGCGAGGGCAGCCTTGAACTTCTGAGCATGGACCGCAGGGTAGAATCCAATGCGGATGAAATCTTCAGGCTAGGTTCACCCAGAGAACTCGTAGAAGCAGGAATCCGCCCGACATATGTAGTCACAGGAAACGTTCCCCTTGTAGCAAGAGAATCCCTCTTACCTCTTATCTTCTCTCTTGGAGAAAGGGTAGTTGAAGAATCTCTTGGCCTCTTTGGTGGGATGATAGGGTCTTTCTGCCTTGAGACTGTTTTTACGGATACGCTTGAGATTAAAGTGTTTGAGATCTCGGCCAGAATTGTTGCAGGAACAAACCTTTACATTTCAGGTTCTCCTTATGCCGACCTGATGGAAGAAAACCTCTCAACCGGAAGAAGAATAGCCCGGGAAATCAAAATAGCAGCTCAGACAGGCCAGCTGGATAAGATAATATCCTGAGCAGGTAATAACTTCAAGAAAATGAACTTTTAGAGTATATTGATAATTAAGTTTTCAAGCTCTAAAAATTAGATTTTTCAAGGTTGACTGCCTTTTTAACCTTTAATTTTTTGGTTTTCCAAACAAGTTTTTTCAGGACTTATTGGGAAATACACGTCTACTGTTTTTCTTACTTCTTTTAACCAATCTAATCGTTCCTCAAGTTTGCTCGTAACTATAACCCCAAACATTCTTCTATGAAAGTTTTTTACTCCGCAGAAATCGAAAACGCAGTTTTTCCATAATATCTCAAGCGGGTCCCCAAACACTTGCAATTCCCGTTCTCTCGGTGTGTTTGACGTGTTAAATACTAAGGCAGTTTTTGCTTTTAGCAATCCTATTGGTATTCCTTCGCCGCTATCTCCTTCTTTAAATTCATATGCTACTCCAGCACGTACTACTCTATCCACCCATCCTTTTAAAATCGCAGGTGGTTGCCCCCACCAGTTTGGATGAATAATAACGATTCCTTCAGCTTTACTAATTTCATTGCAGTGTTCTTCTATTACACCTTCTAAAGGGACACCTTTAGGAATTTCCTGACCTGAGAGAATCGGATTAAATTTTTCTTCATAAAGATCGTGAAAAAAAACTTCATGTCCGTTATTTGAAAGAGTTTCTATAACTGTATTTGCAATCGCATGATTAAAACTACCTTTACTTGGATGTCCAAGAATTACCAGTACATTCAACGAGCTCTACCTCTCTATCCTGTGACTATATTGTTATACTGACGACATCACATATCTACATGGCCTGAGGCTTTTCAGATACATCCTTATACGAAAGGAAAAAGAAAAACTCAAAAAAAGAATTTTTATTTAATTATGGATACGTAAATTATTTTAAATAGTCCTCAGTCTGATATTATCAAGATGCCGAAAGTTGAAAGCAAAGAACTAAGACCTGTTTTTCGGGGAAAAAATACTGGGACGCTGCGTGTACTTGGAAGTGAAGAGAATCCCGGTAAGGGACTCCTGTCAATTGGAAATTACATGGCACTTGACCACTCGCGGGGAGCTGCTGTTTATCTTGACGCCCTGAAGCCGCACGCTATTTTGATCTGCGGGAAAAGAGGATATGGAAAATCATATACTATGGGCTGTTTACTTGAAGAACTTGCCATTCTTGAAACTGCCATTAAGAAAAGACTTGCATCCGTTGTTATTGACACTATGGGGATTTTCTGGACAATGAAGTATCCAAACGCTTTTGAAGCGCGGAGGCTCAAAAGCTGGGAGCTCACTCCAGCCGGACTTGATATAGAGATTTTCGTGCCTGTGGGTAAGGTTGAAGCTTACAGGAAGCGGAATATCGATGTAAAGCCATTTTCCATCCCGATAAGCGAACTCTCAGGAAGTCAGTGGTGCAGAGTTTTTAGTATCGAAGAGGTTTCTCCTCCTGGAATTTTGCTGGTAAGAGCAATCGAATCCCTCAGGGAAAAAGGAGAAGCATATTCTTTTGAAGAAATTCTCAGTGAGATTGCACGGGACCCTCGCTCGGACGAGGCTTCAAAAGGAGCTGCAGAGAATTACTTTAGAGCAGTAAATTCCTGGGGCCTTTTCTCAAAAAAAGGAACAAAACTGTCAGATTTCGTATCAGGAGGTAGAACAACTATCCTTGATGTGAGTACACTTGAAAACGAAAACGTCTGCGCTGCAGCAGTATCAATTATTGCAGGCAGGCTTTATGAAGCAAGACTTGAGGCAAGAAGAGCTTACGAAAAAAAGCTTATGGGGGAAAAGACCGATGAAGAAGAATTTCCCATGGTCTGGCTCTTTATAGACGAGGCTCACATTTTCATACCCGCAAAGAATGAAGGCCTTGCCTCGAAAGTACTTATTAACCGCTGCCTCAGACAGGGTCGGCAACCTGGCCTCTCCCTGGTCCTGGCAACCCAGCGGCCTGCAAGCCTGCATCCTGATGTGGTTTCCCAGAGTGACCTACTTATCTGCCACCGTCTTACGGCAAGTGATGATATTCTTGCTCTGGAAACTTCTCGGCCTCTTTATATGCAGGAAAATCTCCAGGCATATATTAAGAAGATGGGAAGTGAAAGAGGGGCTGCCCTGATAGTAGATGACCATTCCGAGTCAGTCCATCTTGTGCGCATCCGTCCGAGGTTAAGCTGGCACGGAGGAGGAGAACCAAGTGCTCTTGAGCCTAATATCAAAGAAAAAAGCAATGAAAATGCCGCTCAACTACAAAAGTAACTCATTTTATAGATTTTTGGGGAAACTCAAGAGTAAGAGAATTAGAATTGTTAACTAATTTTTGAGTCATATTAGAGTCATGTTAGAAAATAATATAAATATTACCTGTGATACTTCAACCCTGTGAATGCAGCTAAATTCGGGCTGTAAAAATTCTAATGTAGCTACATTTAATTGCAACAAAGACCGGTGATGTTATGAAAGGAAGAGCCTGGAAGTTCGGAGACGACGTGGATACGGATGCAGTGATTCCCGGAAGGTACCTGATTTACAATACCCCTGAAGAGCTTGCAAAGTACACGTTTGAAGGCGTGCGCCCCGAATTTGCAAAAAACGTTCACGAAAATGATATCGTAGTCGCGGGAAACAATTTTGGTTGCGGCTCCTCGCGTGAGCACGCGCCCCTTGCCCTGAAAGGAGCAAAGGTAGCCTGTGTAATTGCAAAATCTTTTGCAAGGATCTTTTTCAGGAATGCAATAAATATCGGAGTTCCTGTCCTGGAATGCCCTGACACTGACAGGATTGATGATGGAGACGAGCTTGAAGTAGACCTTGCCACAGGAACTATTGAAAACAAGACAAAAGGTGAGACCTACCAGGCAACCCCTCTCCCTGATTTCGTGCGTGAAATCGTGGATGAGGGAGGACTTATAGAATATGCCAGGAAACTAGCCTCTGAACGCTAAAAAACAGGAAATCTGTCCTTAGACAGCCCTGTACGCGTTTGAGATCTCACAATAAAAAAGGCAGTTTTGCCTGTAAATTCCAAAGGAGTATAAATATGACGCAGTATAAGATTCCGGTCCTCCCGGGCGACGGGATAGGCCCAGAAATTATCGCCGAAGGCAGAAAGGTAATAGATGCCGCTGGCGAAAGATTCGGTTTTGATGTAGAGTGGATTGAATACCCGCATGGAGCAGACCATTATCTTGAGACGGGAGAACTGATTTCGGAAGAGACCTTAAAGGAGCTATCCGGATACCCTGCCATTTACCTTGGTTCCATCGGAGACCCAAGGATTGCCCCTGGCGTCCTTGAGAAGGGAATCTTATTAACTGCACGCTTTTATTTTGACGAGTATGTCAACCTTCGCCCGATAAAACTTCTTGACGGAGTCTGGACCCCTCTCAAAGACAAAACCTCGAAAGATATCGACTTTGTGGTTGTCAGGGAAAACACCGAGGACTTCTACGTAGGAGTCGGCGGTAGGGCAAAAAAAGGAGTGAGCAAAGACCTTCTTGAAATAAAAAGAACGCTCTACTCCGCAAAATTCGGTCTTGATATCGAGACTGACAGCGAAGAAATCGGGTACCAGATAGGCCTTATCTCCAAAGAAGGCACAGACAGGGTTATCGAGTACGCCTTTGACCTTGCCGAGAACCGGAAAAAACACGTTTCTTCCGTTGACAAGGCAAATGTGCTTTCCGATATCTACGGTTTCTGGAGAGAAGAGTTCAATGCAATTTCTGCAAAACATCCCGGCGTTACTACAGACTTTAACTTCGTTGATGCCGTCACAATGTGGTTTGTGAAAAACCCAGAATGGTTTGATGTGGTTGTAACCCCGAACATGTTCGGAGACATTATTACTGATCTCGGAGCCATGATCCAGGGTGGCCTTGGCCTTGCTCCCGGTGGAAACATCAATCCGAAAGGCACAAGCATGTTCGAGCCTATTCACGGTTCAGCCCCGAAGTACAAGGGACAGAACAAGGTCAACCCGATTGCCACAATCTGGGCAGGTGCAATGCTCATAGAACAGCTCGGAGAAAAGGAAGCCGCAGACACCATAGTCAATGCAATCCAGAAAAACATCCTGGACGGCAAAGTCAAAACCTACGATTTGGGCGGCAAGAGCACAACCTCAGATGTCGGAGACGACATTGCAAGGATAATAAGGGGAGAATAATTCAACTCTCCTCCCCTATACTTTTTTTCACTGTTCTCTTTTCACTGTTCTCTTTTCACTGTTCTCTTTTCACTGTTCTCTTTTCACTGTTCTCTTTTCACTGTTCTCTTTTCACTGTTCTCTTTTCACTGTTCTCTTTTCACTGTTCTCTTTTCACTGTTCTCTTTTCACTGTTCTCTTTTCACTGTTCTCTTTTCACTGTTCTCTTTTCACTGTTCTCTTTCCACTGTTCTCTTTTCACTGTTCTCTTTTCACTGTTCTCTTTTCACTGTTCTCTTTTCACTGTTATTTTTTCACTAGCTTTCACTACATTTTCCCAATGTTTCAGTTTAAATATTTGTATGCAGTTGAACGATACAAAGGATATATATTTAGGATGTAATAATTAGATAGAAAGGTATAGTTGAAATGGAAAAACCCAATAATAGGGGGTTTGTCTGTGATCTCCATTAGACCTTTCAGTGATAATGATAATCAAAACTTACGTGAAATAGAAAGACTGTGCCCTCAAGGCAATGAAAACTGTGCTCTGGGCGTAGATAAGAAGGATATAATTGCCCGTTATAAAATGTATGATAACTGGAATATACTCGTAGCAGAAGAAGAAGGAAAAATTGCTGGCTGGATCGGTTTGACTGTGAAACCAGCTTTTGAAAGAAATGTGAAGTATGCATATATTATTGAAGTGATGGTTCATCCGGCCTTCAGGAAAACAGGAGTTGCCACACAACTTATGAAGAAGGCAGAAGAAAAAGCCCTGGAAATGGGATCAAGTTATACCTATGCCTATGTGTACGAGTCAAATAACGCTTCCAAATCTTTATTCGGTAAGATGGGATATTCCAGCGTGAGAGAGATTAAAACGCCAGCAGTTCCAACTTATAAAAAGTTGGACATATCACCAGAGTATATAATAAAGCCTGTTGATAGGAAAGAAATTGGTGATGCAGTCGCCCTTATTAACGAGTATAATTCAGGATTTATACATTTCCTGCCGTTTACAGCTCAAATCTTTGAAGAGCGTTTGAAAACCATTCCCTGGTATGGACTGGAGAATTTCTTGGCGGTCAGAGACGAGAATAATAAAATCGTAGCCTGTGCCGGACTATGGGATAATTCCAAACTGGGAAATTTATATTATGCCAGAGAGCCGGCAGCAATGAAGATGATGAGATCTGTTTTTGGAGTCCTGAGCCATATTACAAGAGTACCGAAGATTACAGCCGAAAGAGAACATTTGAAATTGCTTTATATTGCTGATTACGCATTTGATAAACGACAACCTGAGGCTATGATGGTGCTCCTTAAACAGTTAAGTAACCTTTCAATTGATATGAAACAGGATTACCTTATGACCTCAACAGATCCGGATGATGATTTTCTTGCAATAATGAAAAAACTGAAACCACAAATCGAAACCTGGAACATATTTGCAAAATCGTTTGAAGGGAACTTACCGGTTTTCAGTCCGTTTTATACAGATATCAGAGACATGATTCCCTGAGGATAAGAAGGATAATTTCCTTAAGTGACTTAGATAAAACAGGTTTTTGGATAGCCTCGTAAAACCCATTAATAAAAAAGTAAAAGTTGTCGTATGGGGAGTTCCATAATATACTACTGTATAATAAATTTAAATATGTGGATAGCATATATTAGCATATGAAATTTTTTAGTATAGTTTTTGGGACAAGAAATTTGTTTGATAGGAAATGTGAATACACATCGAAATGCACTGCATATAGAGATGATTCGTACACATGTACAGAAGCACTGGATAAAAGATACTGTGGGATCTATAAACTTTTTTTGCAAGAACCCTGAAATATTATACACAGAACCACGTTAAGAACCATATTACGAATACTCAGAGTTACAAAATACTAAGAGTTGCAAGGTTAAGCTGACAAAACTCCTTTTTTCTTGTTTTAATAACGCATAATTTTTGTTGTAAAACTGTGTATAGAATTTGAAGGAAATTAAAATCAGACTCGGGAACTCTATACTGACACAAGTTTTTAATATTATACGGAAAAAAATTAGGTTGGCGTTACAACCTTCAGGTTGAGGCTCGGAGGATTACACTTCATTATGTAAAACAAAGACCTTTTAGTCAAACATTCGCCGTGCCTATAGTATTCAAACATTATTTGGATTTTCTACGTAACTATTAATTCGGTTTTATTCAGACCTGTTTATGTCTTTTAGATAAATGGTATCGTGACATAATTTATTAATTAAATTCCTGTCATGGCTTACGACCAGTACTCCGATATTAAGTTCTTCGACGATATTTAAAACGATATTCCAGATTTGAGCTTGAGTAATAGCGTCTACCATTGTAGTAATTTCATCAGCAATTAAAAACCTGGTTTTAGGGCTTAAAGCTCTTGCAAGGGCAAATCTCTGAAGCTCTCCTCCTGAAAGCTCATTGGGCCATCGGTTAAGCCAGTTATTTTTTATTCCAAATGCCTCTATAATATCCTGTGAAACAAGGTGTCCTTCGTTTAGAATATCTTTCATTCTCCATTTAGGGTTTACAGCTTTTTCCGGATGTTGAAAGACGAGCTGAACAGGGTTATAGCCTTTTGACGGAATTTCTTTTTCATCTAGACTTACTTTCCCCTGATACTTATTTTCGTAGCCTGCCAAGATTTTACAGAGAGTTGATTTTCCGCTTCCACTGTCCCCAATGAGACCTAATACTTCTCCGCTGCCTAAAGAAATATTAACATCCTTTAAAATCAAATTATTTTTTTTATACCCGAAACTTATGTTCTCACCTTTAAGACGCATTATTGCACCTCACCATCCCTCCATTGACCTGTTTCAATTGGGGAGTTCCCTGAGAACAGCTAGCTTTCTTTTTGGAACATCTTTCATAAAAGATACATCCGTCAATGACTTCATCCTGCATAGGTTGATGACCTTTGATTGCCTGGAAGTTGTTCTGGGGAAGAGCATTCCAGAGTGCACGAGTATACGGGTGTCTCAGGTTCTCACCATTGTTTTTGAAGTCTTCAATATTCGCTACTTCCAGAACCGTACCTGCATAAAATACTGCAATTTTATGGGAGATTTTTAATGCAGCTTCAATATCATGAGTTATAAGTATCACTGCACACCCCTTATCTGCCATGTCTTTGAAGTAACTCAGGGTCTCGTTCAAGGTTTTTTCGTCTAATCCTGGGGTTGGTTCATCCGCGATTACGAGTTTTGAAGAGCTTATTACGGCAGTCGAAACCAGAACTCTTCGGGCCATCCCGCCTGATAGCTCATGAGGAAGCATTCTTTCGACCTCGGGTTTTAAATCGTACCTCTGAAAAATATTACTCTGAAGTTTCTTCATTAAGCCTTCTTTTTCCTTTTCAACGCATCCTATTACTTGATTTGAGATTTTCATTAAAGGGTCAAGATAGGTTATAGCTTGTGGAATCAGGGCTATTTCTTTGCCTCTCAGTTCTTCTTTTCTTTTCTGAGTAAGTTCTTTACCATCATATTCGATCTTACCTTCTAGTTTTGCGTTTGAAGGCAAAATTCCTAAAATCGCATGAGCCAGAAGACTTTTACCTGACCCGCTTGACCCTACAATAGCCAGAATTTCACCTTTATAAGCCCGGATACTCAAATTAGAAATTACTTTCAGTTCGGTTTGCCTAAGTCCCAACGCATATTGAGTGAACGAAAGTGAAAGATCTTCTACTTTTAACAGAGCTTCAGTTTTTTCCTTTTCTCCAGAAACTGTTTCAAGTCCAGCGGCTAACTCTTTTTCAGGGTTTATTTCAGCTTGATTTCCCATACTTCACACTCTCCAGATGTAAATATAACATATTTTTATCCACTACATTTTAGATCCAGCATTTATAATCAAGTATATTTTAGATCCTGTATTCCTAATCCAGTACATTTCTAATCCAGTACATTCCTAATCCAGTACATTCCTAATCCAGTACATTCCTAATCCAGTACATTCCTAATCCAGTAACATTTCTAATCCAGTACATTTCTAATCCAGTACATTTCTAATCCAGTACATTTCTAATCCAGTAACTGAAGAAATTTATTCATGAGCATTTTTCGGATTCATCAGCTTTCCTAAACTTTCTCCAATCATATCAAATGCCAGAACTACAATTAACAGCGATAATCCCGGGAAAAATGCAAGCCACCAGTATCCTGCTGAGAGATACCTCATAGATTCGGAAAGAATTATACCGATTGCCGGTTCATGTGGTGAAAGCCCGAACCCCAGGAATGTGACTGAAGCCTCGTGTAAAATCGCATGTGGAAACATTAAAATCGTGCCTAACAGTATCTGGGGAACCAGATGAGGTAGAATATGTCTTGTAGCTATCCACCATTTAGACCTGCCAAGATTCCTGGAGATATAAATGTACTCCTGGGTTTTCAGTTGCTTGATTTCTGCTCTTACGACCCTTGTTAAGCTCGGCCAATGCGTTAATGCAACTCCGGTAATAACTCCTGTTGCCCCCCCTCCAATTCCGATGGAAATGAGAACTATTAAAAGCAGATGTGGAATTGAAAGAAAGATGTCTACCAGCCAGGACACAAAGGAGTCTGCAGTTTTTCCTGCACTTGAAAGTAATCCTAAAATTACGGTCAATACAGTGCTAATTGTGGAAGCGAGCCCTCCAACCAATATACTTAGACCCAGTCCTTCCAGAGTCCTTACAAACATGTCTCTTCCCATCCAATCTGTCCCGAATGGGTGTTCCAGAGAAGGAGCGAGGTTTTTAGAGCCGAAATTGGTATGTAGCGGTTCCTCACCTAAAAACACACTGGAAACCACAATTGTAAGTAATAAAAGTGAAGTGAAACCTATTATCAGAAGCGTTTTCTGCCTGAGGTTTAGTCCTCTGAATAGTCCCCTGTTAACTGTCACAACAGTAGTGCTCATATTAATGCCTCCTGTTGTTTTATCCTGGGGTCAACAAATTCATAGATAATATCAGCAATCAGGTTTCCGAAGAAAACAAATAAAGTGCTGAAGATGACTATTCCCAAAAGCAGCGGTACATCGGATCTCAGTCCTGCTGCTACTGCAGCCTGCCCGATTCCGGGATATGAGAAGACCTGTTCAACCAGAACTGTGCCCCCGAATAGTTCACTGAATCCTAAAAACTGCAGGGTAATGGCCGGGAGTGCAACATTTCGAATTCCATGCCTCAATACCAGGTCCAGCCCTTTTTCACCTCTAGACTTTGCAAATAAGACATAATCACTGGATAGAACTTCGATTAATTTTTCTCGAGTGAACATTGTAATTTTGGCAATGTCTAATAAACTCAAAGTTAATGCAGGGAGAATTAAACGCTTAAACCAATCAAAAAACGTCACATTGTCCGCTGTAACCCCTATAGGTACACTTAATCCTATTGGGAACCAGCCCAGATATACTGAAAACACCATCAGAAGGATCAGTGCTAGCCAGAATGTCGGTGCAGCAGCCAGAGCGTAACAATAAATCTTTATTGCCTTATCGACCCACGTGCCTTGCTTCATGCCCGCTATTATTCCTAAAACAAAACCCAAAATTCCGGAAAAAAGCCACGAAATCCCCATCAGAACAAGGGAAGCTGCAAATCGTTCTTTAATGACGTCAATAACTGGAATTCTATAAATCAGTGAAGTCCCAAAGTCTCCTTTAAGAATATCTCCAGCCCAGTTCAGGAATTTTTCCTGTGGAGGGGTGTTGACCCCCCAGTACGCTTCAAGTTTATCTTTGTGCTCTGCGGTTACTGGCATTTCCCCAATATAGGCTCTAACGGGATCTATAGGCGAATACTGGATAAGCATGAAACTTGCAAGACAAACTACGATCAAAAGGCTCGTCAACCTGAGGGCCTTTTTTCCGACGAAGCCCGCTATTTTTTCATTGTTTGACACGCTACTCCCTCATACATAATAACTCTATAATGATGTCCATTTTAACGTGAATACCAGTCTGTGAACGGCTTCCAGGAACTAATAGGAGTCTTCGCATTTTTTAAGCCCAAACCGGGTTAAATCTGGCAAAATAGGTGTTTAATTACCTTTTCCAATCAGTCACATTAAACCCATCTGTGGATAAAAAGAAAGGAAAAAGTGAATAACTGAGCCTGCAAGATCAGAATTAAAGGCTCAGTTATTCACTAATTATGGAATTGATTACTTGCTAACTACAGGATTAATCACTAATAGTTAATTTTTCGCCGTCTTTTTCATCCTCAGTTTTACTAAGAACTTTAAGGAACGGTCCTCAACCTTACTAAGAGACTTTCGTGACCGTTCCTTGCTAAAATCCAGTTCCGGTTTAATTTTCTGTGCGTTTCCACTCCAGGATATTACCAAAGATATTGGCACCGTGAGGCTGGATTTTGGGAGTCCCGAAATCTATATCCTTGTCCATAATGTACAGGTAATTAATAGTTGCAATCCAGAGCCAGGTAGCGTCTCCTTTTTCAGAAAATCCTGTTGTTCCATCCCAGGCAGCCAGTTGCCAGTTTTTATTGGCAGTGTCCTGATCAGTGCTGGTTATGGCTTTCCTTAGATAGTTATCCACGACCGAATTGTTGTACAGTATTATATTGTTGTAGTTTGCAGGATCGTAGCTTTTGCTGTAATATCTCAGGTATAAGTCAGTCGGGTCCAGCGAGCCATAACCGAAAACTACCGGAGTTGAATGCGCCAGAGTGTCAATCTCATCCCAGCTTTTACCCTCGACTTTAATGTTTATTCCCAGTTTTTTGGCTTCTTCGCTCAGTGCAACGGCTAACGCTTGCCTTTCCTGGGCGTTTGAGTAATACAATAAGGTAAATTCTGCTTTCGTCCCATTCTTTTCAAGAATGCCATCACCGTCGGTATCTTTCCAGCCGGCATCCGCCAAAATCTTCTTTGCTTCGTCTACTTTTCCGTCTTCAAATATAGCGTCCTTATTGCCCCAGGGAAGTTTGTCCACTCCAGTAAATTCCTCTTCGCCCTGCCCGTTTAATGCGCCATCGATTAAAGCCTGCCTGTCTATTCCAATGTTCAGGGCTTTTCTTATCGCAGGATCGGAGGTTACATTATTCCCGATTGAATAGCCATTTTCCGTTTTCTTACCGGTATCGGGCTGCATTGGGAAGGTGATTCCGCGAGCATCAATGGAACTAAGGGACACTATTTTCATTCCATCTACTTTCTGATTAGCGTATGAAGAAGGAATTTCGGCTATGTCAACCTGTCCTGATTTTGCTGCCGCGAAAGCCGTGTCGGACTGCATGAAGAGCAAAGTTAATTTCTTAAAGTACGGTTTCTGGCCATAATAATCCGGATTTGCTTCAAAGATTGCCTGCTGGCCTTTATCCCATTCTACGAATCGGTATGGGCCTGACCCGATCGGATGTTCTCCGTAAGTCTCATTGTAAGCATGTTCAGGCACAATCCCGATAACTGAAAGCTTGTGAATAAAAGTCGTTTGCGGGTCGTTTAATTTGAATTCAACCGTGTAGTTATCGAGGGCTACCGCATTTTTCAGCACTGATAGATCGACTCCACTCGAATTTGCTGCGGTATTAAACGTGAATGCTACATCTCTGGCAGTTAAAGGCACTCCATCATGGAATTTAACGTCATCTCTTATATTAACAGTCCAGGTAAACCCATCGTCACTAACAGAATAATTTGTCGCTAAATCATTGATCAGAGACCCATTACTGTCCTTTTTAAAAAGAGTACTTTGGACCAGTGGTTCACTGCTATAACCCCATCCTGTAATCGGATTAAAACCGGTTTCCGGCTCTCCACCATGAGTCCCTACGGCTGCCACCAGTTCATCCGAACCCTGGGAAGTTGATTCTTTTGAATCTCCGGAAGCTAACTCATCCAAGCCCTGGGAAGTTGATTCATTCGAATCTCCGGAAGCTAACTCATTCGACCCTCCGGAAACCGATTCATTCGATATTCCGGAGGCCGAACTAGCTGGCTCGTCACCCGGCATGAAAACAATAGCTGCAGCAATAATTATGGCTATTGCCCCTATTAAGATATATTGCTGATTTTTCTTGATTTAAATTCCTCCTTTCTCGTAGATATATTAAATTAGTTCAATAGTATTACATACCAGTAGTGTTTTCAGTAATTTCAACTCAATTAAATAACACGTTATTGAGAAAACATAATAATATAGCAATATTTTTTTGATAAAAATTAAGATGAACTAGACTAAACTCATTTTGCTATAAATACATTCCTAAATATATGTAATACTAATATAGTAATTACATAAGATTAAATAATACTAAATGCGATTTTTATTCGTTTGTTATTTTTGAATATAATTCAGTATCTGGGTGAAGAAAATAGTTTAAATTCGGTGTTTTTAAAAAATAGCAAAACCATTATTGGATTAGACCGGTCTTTGAATCTATTTAAGACGACTTAAAATACAAAAGTTAAATAGAAAGAAAGGCATATACCAGAATGTTTCCAAACTGCTTGTTTCCAAACTGCTAGAAACCCTGTTTTTCTTGTATTTATAAAGGGTTTGATAATTTTCCAGCAAGAATTTTAGTCCCAAAATTGGGCTCATTTCAGGCCTTTTCTAGCCAAATAACGGAAATTTTTGCCCTATTCGTGAGCAAGATCCACTAAAACAAGGATTGAAACTATTATCAATACCGTAGAAAGGGAACTCGAAATGAGTATTCGTGAGCAAGATCCAATAAAACAAGGATTGAAACACGGATAAGTTGCTTCCTCACTACAATTCCATTTTAATTCGTGAGCAAGATCCAATAAAACAAGGATTGAAACCTCCGTCGCCGTTCCATTCTCGTACAAATTTTAGTTATTCGTGAGCAAGATCCAATAAAACAAGGATTGAAACTGTTAAGATTGAGCCACTTAGTGGTCAATCATATTCGTGAGCAAGATCCACTAAAACAAGGATTGAAACTGTTCATCAACTGAATAGTCTAACTCTTCCCATATTCGTGAGCAAGATCCAATAAAACAAGGATTGAAACCAGACTCGGACTCAACTTTTATCTGTTTTCCTGCTTCATATTCGTGAGCAAGATCCACTAAAACAAGGATTGAAACTACACCGCCTGATGTAGTTCGCTCGAACCGATTATATTCGTGAGCAAGATCCAATAAAACAAGGATTGAAACGAAAACCTATAACAATTGGAATTGAAGAAGCACATGATTCGTGAGCAAGATCCAATAAAACAAGGATTGAAACTACTCATATATCTCTAATTTCCCATCATCGTATCGAAATTCGTGAGCAAGATCCAATAAAACAAGGATTGAAACAAAAAGTCTCGAAATAAGTATACACCGCATTAAAAATTCGTGAGCAAGATCCACTAAAACAAGGATTGAAACTGATGATTCCACTTCCAATACTGATGCGTACGCTTATTCGTGAGCAAGATCCAATAAAACAAGGATTGAAACGTTGTTTGACCATCAAAATCACTTCCCTTTGAATTGCATTCGTGAGCAAGATCCAATAAAACAAGGATTGAAACAATCCGAACATCCGTGAACTGCAGACAACGAAACATTCGTGAGCAAGATCCACTAAAACAAGGATTGAAACCGATATATACACTATAAGATATACTTTAGTGGAGTATTCGTGAGCAAGATCCAATAAAACAAGGATTGAAACACTTTGATGCAAGCGGAGTTCGAGGAAATGCAGAACCTATTCGTGAGCAAGATCCAATAAAACAAGGATTGAAACTAAAAATTGATGATGGACAAATCCCATCAATCATGATTCGTGAGCAAGATCCAATAAAACAAGGATTGAAACATAGTTCTGAGAATGAAGACGACGAAAATAAACCATATTCGTGAGCAAGATCCAATAAAACAAGGATTGAAACAAAAACCCTGGCGGTAAATACGAGGCTTTAGCAACGGTATTCGTGAGCAAGATCCAATAAAACAAGGATTGAAACACTGTTTTAAACTCATCGTTCATTAAACACTTCTCATTCGTGAGCAAGATCCAATAAAACAAGGATTGAAACTCACTCGTGAGATATTTTTCCTCTGGCTTGATAAAGATTCGTGAGCAAGATCCACTAAAACAAGGATTGAAACCTACAGCCTTTGGACATACATTCCCAGAAAACTCGATTTGTGAGCAATGCTTTTTAAGTAAGTTGTGTATATACTATTCGCGAGCAAGATCCAATAAAAAAGGAAAGGATTGAAACTTTTTTATTTTTGAGAAGTATATCAGGCGATGAAAATGCTAGATTTCCTTAAAAATTTATTTGGTAGTAAAAATAATAATAAACCCCAAATAAGTAAGCCAAAATATGTTAAGGCGTTTGGAGATAGAGTTATACACTGTAACGTGGCTCGCATATTTACCGGAAAAGTAACAAGTGTAGGTAAATGGGGTGATGATTACGAGAAAAGTTATAGGTATAATATAATATCGGGTAAAGTTAAAATTAGAAAGGTAAAAGCTATAACATTACATAGGGTCTGGGGTGGTACAATTAAGTTTTTTATGTTTTATCCTGCTACTAGATATGCAGAAATAGAAGCTGATGGTACAAGAATTATGTTACACAAATATAATGGATACGGAAAAAAGATGATTTATAAGCAGAAATTAAGATTATGATTTTTATTTTTACTAAGTAAAACACTTTTATAGAAATATCAATCAGTTTGTGAATATGTTTATTTTTAACTTAACATTCGTGAGCGAGATCCACTAAAACAAGGATTAAGGCCTGTACAAGCCGAAAAAAGATTAACGTTTGAGTCGTCATCTCCTATATCAATCCCCACAAATATAAAAATTTGTAATATGAAAAACTTGTTTAGGATTCTATACACATACATAATGTCATGAAAAGAGGACAAACAATGTGGGCCTTTAATCCACAAAAATCTCCAAAGCCTAAGGTACCAGAAGATGTGAAGTCGGAAGTAGAAACAAAAGCTAAGGAACTTGTTGAATCGTTTTTAAAACCTGAATACATCAACCCTCCACCGGAAGAAATGCGTTTTAACTATGTAGTGGACATTTATACGAAGTGGTACCGCAGCTACTTTTACTTCTGTGCGACATACGCATGCCCGGACACGCAGGCTATATCTCCATCTTTTGAAACAAAGTTTGCACGCATGGAATATGCGGGAGATAGGCTTTTCAACCTTTCATACATGAGACATACGGGAACGTGGTTTGAAATTTTTAGAGATTTATCTATAGACGAATGTTTAGAGATGATCAAAGATATGCCCCACTTTCAGCCATAAAAGAAATTCATTTACTCTTCAGCCGTTTTATCGGATTTTGTTGAAAATTATTGGATTTTATCGGAAAATTAATATATACTAGTGGAAATTACTAAATATTAGCGGAAATTAGCGAGAATTAGCAGATATTAGAGGAGATTAGAGGAGATTCATTCAGAGGGATAACTTATGGCGGACACTTTTAAAAATATATATCAATTAAAGATTTCAATGAAAGGAATAGTCCCTCAGATCTGGCGGCGAATCCAGGTGCCGGAAAATTATACTTTTCTGGATCTTCATGATGCTATCCAGGCTGCAATGAATTGGGAAGATTACCATTTGCACGAATTCGAAATGCAAAACCCAAAAACCGGAATGCTTGACAGAATCGGGACAGAAGGTGACGATTACGAAGCTTTCAGTGACGAGTCTCTTGTGCCGGAAAATAAGGCTAAAATCTCCAAATATTTTACGCTGGAAAATAAGGTTGCTCTGTACACCTACGATTTCGGGGACAACTGGCAGGTAAAAATCCGGCTTGAGAAAATCCTTCCTAGAAAAGAAGGAGTGAAATATCCTGTCTGCACTGCGGGAAAAAGAGCAGCTGTCCCCGAGGACATTGGAGGAATAGGGGGCTATGAAAATATGCTCGAGATCCTGGAAGACCCCGAACATGAAGAATATGAAGACACAGTGGAATGGCTGGGCGAAGATTTTGACCCCGAATACTTCGATCCAAAAGACGTTTCTTTCTGAGCCGGAAAAAGCTGGTGAATGAACCCTCGGCCTGCCCACAAAAACAATATTGATACAGTTCAAGCAAAAAATAAACTGCTTGATGTTAGTGCTTGATGTTAGTTTTCAGGCTCATACTTATGCAGTTGAACTGAAAAATCAACAGCATTAGACCGTTAACTATTAGACAGTTAACTGTTTGAAATGTGACTTTAATCCACAGTCTTTGCCGTATTTGATTTTGTTTTTCAAGTGTATAAGTCCTGTAGATTTGAAATTATCTGAGAATTTACTGAAAATAAGGAATCTCTATTTTTTGAAACAAAGTTCTCACGCATGGAATATGCGGGAGATAGGCTTTTCAACCTTTATACATGAGACAAACGGAAACGTGGTTTGAAATTTTTAGAGATTTATCTATAGATGAATGCTTAGAAACGATCAAGAATTTTCCCACTTCCTGCCATAAAAGAAATCATAAAAGAAATTCATATACACGCTATCGGTTTTATCCTTTTTATGGAAATCATTGGATAGAGTCGTAAAAGTAGCTAATGGTTAGCCATCAAAAAATTTCAGCGCAAAATTTTTTCTCTTCCAAAAAACTTTTCAATATTTGAAGGCATTTTCATCGAGAATATTCATTATTCTTTATCCATTTCTTTTTATTTGCTGTTCTTTTTGCATATTTTTACAAACACCCTCTATAGCCACAGCTATTCAATGCAACAAACCTTTTCACATTGACCACAATTGCACTTATTGTTGCCTGTATATTCATTTTCGGAAGTCCCCAATATTTTGCCCTCTCTAATCCATGATATCTTTTCATTTCTCCTTGCTTTGGTTCGATATGAGCTCTTTGTTTCATATCTTCCTTGAAATATTCAGTTTTATTATATTTTCTTGCTCTTTTTAGTAATTCATAATGATCACTGATGGTAATTGTCCTTCTTTCCTGAACAGTACATTTTTGCTTCAATTTGCAGTTTCCACAATCTTTTTTATTAAAATATAAAGTGATATTTTCAGTCTTCTCATTGTGATTCCATATCATCGTCCTGCATCCTGCAGGACATATAACCCCATTTTTTTCGACGCTGAATTTACTTTGCGGAAAAAGTCCATTTTTGTTAGATTCCTTTTTGAAGGGAGCTATTACAGTTATCCCTTTCAGCATCAGTTTATTTCTATTATCAACTTCTCCATAAGCAGTATCCCCTACCACTTCACTTGCAGTAAATCCTTTTTCTACCATTTCATCAATTAGAGGAATAAGTACATCTCCATCATAGGAATTACCTGGAGTTGCAGTGATGTTTTTTATGAATCCATCTTCAGACATTATTGAATTTACTTTGTATCCCGTGAACTTCTTTTCATCGGATTTAGCACCATGTCTTGCATCTTTGTCAACAATGCTCACAAGTCTGTCTTTAGTCTTATCTTTTTTTTTACAATATTATCCTCGTTTCCGTCTATATTTTCATTAAGAATCCTTCTCAGTTGCTGAGTTTTTTCACTTACTTTTCCTCCAATATTTTCTGATTTCTGGTTAATTTCTCTAGCTTTTTTGACCAATTCAACCAGCTTGCTTTCTTTTTCTTCAGGGCTTAAATTGTATACCTTTTTATTATCATTGACAGTTTTTTCTCCCCCAAGCTCCTCAAATAGGTCTGGATCTATCTCCTGAATAGTTTTCATTACATCCTTAATTCCTTGTCTTAACAGGTCTATTGTACCTGGAATTGCAATGTTTGCTACTACATGAGTGGCATCCACATAATCTTTACCTTTAACGAATCCAGCATTTTCTATTTGCTTTAATAGGCTGAAGAATATTCCTTTCCATCTTTCTTCCCCCAGAAGATCCCTGAAACGTCCAAGTGCACTATGATCATAGGAAGAATCGTCAAGGTTCAGGCCAATGAACCATTTTACCATTATATTATAGCGTGCTTCGTACTCCATTTCTCGATCTGAGTAGTCATAGAGAGACTGAATAATAGCTGATCTAAACATGATTTCAGGAGTATTTGTTACAGGTCTCCCCATACTTTCTGAGTAAAGATTACGGCATTCTTCATTGATGAAAGTGAAATCTACTAACTCATTGATCTTGTATAGTAGATGGTCTCTGGATACGAGTTTCTCATAAATTTCAGGGCCATAAACGAAAGTAGTCTGCTTTCCTTTTCTTGGAGAAAACATGTTATCACTCAAAAAGTATGTATTTTATGTGATAAAATTATTAAATAAGAGTATATATAAATTATTTGATTTGTGACAGAAAAAA